>Ga0315274_10000098_pt1 | contig 124549 bp, 119 predicted proteins | sample YL17G02_20_MG_FD_203700 | JGI IMG/M metagenome (GOLD analysis project Ga0315274, IMG submission 203700) | Sediment microbial communities from Yellowstone Lake, YNP, Wyoming, USA - YL17G02_20 | ecosystem: Environmental > Aquatic > Freshwater > Lake > Sediment | place: USA: Wyoming | collected...
TCATCTGCAGGTGCTCGATGAGCGCCTTGGGGGAGAGCGTGAGCCTCTCGGAAAGCTCGGTGACAAAACAGGGTTTCTGCCGGAGCAGGCTGATGATACGCCTCCGGTTGCGGTTCCCCAGTATGTCTAGGAGGCGGGATGCCTCATCGCTGTCGAGCATCCTTACTTGATGTTAGTGTGATGAGAAAATAAACTGAGCGGGTGGGAGAATCGCAGAAATCTCGTCTGGGATTTCACTGCAGGGCTCCCTCTCAGGAATTATCTCATCCCCATCTGGAGGAGGGTGATGGGAGGGGGCTCCGCCCCCTCCCGATCCCACCCCGGGTGAGGATAGTGCCCCTCTTCCCGTTACGGGGCAGAGAAATGGTGGGGAAAGTGGGGGAGGGAACTCACTCCATCAGCCGGTAGTTGGGAGCCTCGTCCGTGATCAGGATATTGTGGGGGTGGCTCTCCGAGTAGCCTGCCGGGGTGATCCGGCGGAACCGGGTCTTTGCATGGAGGTCGTCGATGGTCCGGCAGCCGGTATAGCCCATGGCGGCCTTCAGGCCCCCGATGAGCTGGTAGGCCACGTCCGCCACCGGCCCGGCATAGGGGATGACGCCCTCGACACCCTCGGGCACGAACTTGGTCCGGCCGATATCCTTCTTCTGGAAGTACCGGTCCGTGGACTCCCCCCCGCTCATGACTCCCAGGGACCCCATGCCGCGGTACTGCTTGTAGCGCCGCCCCTTCATGATGATGAGCCTGCCCGGGGACTCGTCGGTGCCGGCAAAGAGGCTGCCGATCATCACCGAGTCCGCCCCCGCGGCCAGGGCCTTCGCGATATCGCCGCTGTACCGGATCCCGCCGTCCGCGATTACAGGCACCTCCTGCTCCCGTGCCACGTCAGCGACGTCAGCGATGGCACTGATCTGGGGCACCCCGACGCCGGCCACGATCCGGGTGGTGCAGATGGAGCCCGGGCCGATCCCCACCTTCAGGCCGTCCACGTGTGGGGCCAGGTCCTCGGCCGCCTGCCGGGTGGCAATGTTCCCTGCCAGCAGATCGCAGGGGAGAGACTCCCGGAGCTCCTTCACCGCCCGGACCACCTTCAGGTTGTGCCCGTGGGCGCAGTCCACCACGATGGCATCCGCCCCGGCTTCCGCGAGCAGGGCGGCCCGGCTGAAGTCAAAGGGCCCCACCGCCGCCGCCACCCGGAGGTTCCCCTTGGCGTCCCGGTTGGCCCGGGGGTACTGGTGCTTCTCCAGGATGTCCTGCATGGTGATGATCCCGAGCAGGGTGCCCTTCTCGTCAACGACGGGGAGGCGCTCCACCTTGTGGCCATACATGGTCTCCAGGGCCTCGTCCATCGTGATCTCTTCGGTGGCGGTGATGGGCTTCCGGGTCATGACCCGGCGGATGTTCTCGGAGCCTTTCCGTTGCACGATGCCCCGGATGTCGCGGCGGCTGACGATTCCGATGATCCGCCCCTTCTCCATCACGGGAACTCCGCTGATCTGGTGCTCGTTCATCAGCCGGTTCACGTCGGAGACCGTGGCATCCGGGCCGACGGAGAGCACCCGGCGCTGGATCAGGTCCTCCGCATGCTTCACGTTCCCGACCAGCTCCACCTCCCGCTCGGGGGCCATGTTCCGGTGGATCACCCCGATCCCGCCCTCCCGGGCCAGTGTCACGGCCATCACCGACTCGGTGACGGTGTCCATGGCAGCCGATACGAGAGGGATGGAGAGCGGGATGTTGCGGGAGAACCGGGACCGGACATCCGCCTGGTCCGGCTCGGTCTCCGATGCCGCAGGTTCCAGCAGCACATCGTCAAACGTGATGGCAGTCTCCATCCTCAGCTTCTCGGTGTACATCTCCTTCACCCCATCATTGCACGTGCCTTCTCCACGAGATCTGCCCGGATGGTCGAGGACCGGTCCCCGCCGCAGACCATGCCCCGGACCCCGATGATATCCGGGCCGATCCTCTTCAGCCGGGGAATGTCGTCGAACCGCAGCGATCCTGCGAGCGCGGTCTCCAGCCCCAGCCTCCGGTTGCCCGCCGTGAACTCCGTAAGAGCCGCCTCGTCCATGTAGTCGAAGATCCCCTTCCCGTCCTTGATCCCGGTATCGATCATGGCCACGTCGGCCCCGCACTCGGCAGCGAGGGGCGCCATCGCCTGTGGCGAGATGGTGGAGAGGCGTGCATGGTCTGCATAGGCGGCGATGACCACGGCCCGGGACGGGAACTCCCCCTTGACACCCCGTACAACGGCCCGGATCAGCTCCCGGGCCCGGTCCTCCCCGTCAAAGAGGAGGCCCACCTTGATGTAGTCTGCCCCGGCACAGGCCGCGCCGTAGGCGGCGAGGGCAGCACCGCCCGGCCGGAAGTCGAAGTCACCGATGGCCGCGCTGACGGGCTTGTCGGTCAGGTCCCGGATCGCCCGGATCACCCAGGGGAAGTTGGCGCCCAGGGATCCCTCGGTCGGTCGCTTCACGTCAATGATGTCTGCAGCAAGCGACTGGGCCGCCTCCTCAAGACTGCTCGGGCTGACGAGCAACCGCATGGATCATCGTGGTACGTGGATCTTAATAGTGGTTGCGATACGGGTGGTTCCCAGGGATTTGGGGGAATCAGGGTTAACTGTGCGTGCAGATTGTCAAAAAACAAAAAAAAATCACCAGAATCAATGAAGGAAGGGTGGATCTCGGATTCCTGCAGGGCTGTTCCTGCCCGATTCATGCTTTGGCGATTCACTCGGGGGAACCTCCATGTGGGTTGGGGGCCCATGGTTCCTGGGAACAGGAGGGATGATGCCGCGTGGGTGATCCGCAGGGAGAGGAGTGGTGCCGCAGGGGGACGGGTGAATCGGTCCTGGGATACTACCGGGAATCCCTTGAGTCCTTTGACCGGGCCCTCTCCCGGGACCCCGGCCTGCACCGGGCACGGCTCGGGAAGGCCGCGAGCTTTGCCCGGATGGGGTTCTTTGGGAAGGCCCTGGAATGCTGCCAGGCGGTCATCGCTGCAGAACCGCTCTCCACCGATGCCTGGTTCCTCCGGGGCCTGGTCCTGTACCAGATGGGCCGGTACGACGAGGCCATCCCCTGCCTGGACCAGGTGATCGCTGCCCGGGATCCCCACCTGGAGGCATGGTATGCCCTGGGGAACTGCTTCTATTACCAGGGGGAGTACGATGAGGCGATCCGGTGCTATGACCACATCATCGCCCTTGAACCGGAGTATCCCAAGGCATGGTACAACAAGGGGGTGGCTCTCGCCGACATCCGCAGGTACGGGGAGGCGCTGGCCTGTTACCGGGAGTGCGACCGGCTGAACCCGGGGGTGGGGGTGGTGCTTACGAACACCGGTGTCGCACTGGCCGGCCTGGGCCGGTTCGACGAGGCCGTGGCATCCTTTGACCGGGCCATTGCTCTGAACCCCCGGGACATCACTCCGTGGAACAACAAGGCCGCCGCCCTGCGCAGGATGGGAAAGGACCGGGAGGCGGAGGCCTGCGTGGAGAAGGTGAAGGAGCTGGCCGGAGGGAGGCACATCCCCTGGCTCTTTTAAGCGCAAGGGGCGGCCTTTCGGCATGATTGATATCCCGGAAAAGCAACCTCTCCCCCATGGAGCTGGTGCTTGCCATGGACCTGAGGGGAGGGCAGGTGGTCCACGGGGAGAAGGGGGACCGGGCCTCGTACCGTCCGCTCCGGTCCGTGCTGGTGACCACCGCCGATCCCATCCCGGTCATCGGCGAAATCCGGCCCCGCTACCTGTACCTGGCCGACCTGGACCGGATCGAGGGGAACGGATCCCAGGACCGCGCCGTCCTGGACTGCGCGGGGAGGGTGGACCGGTGTTACGTGGACCGCGGGTGCCGGGACCCCGGGGATCTCCTGCGGCACCCGAAGGTGGTGAACGTGGTGGGCACGGAGACAGCCGGCGACGACCTCACCCGCTACCTGGGCGGGTACCTGTCGGTGGACATCAAGCACGGCCGGGTCATCCCCTCCGGCCAGGAACCGATCCCGTTTCTCTGCCGCGTGGCCGAACTCGCCTTTGATGGCTGCATCCTGCTGAACCTGGGGGCCGTGGGTACCGCACGGGGCCTTCCTCCCGACGTGGAGAAGCTGCGGGCGGCGTTCCCGGGCAGGCTCTTCTACGGGGGCGGGATCGCCGGCCCCCGGGACCTGGAGCGGCTGGAGCAGGCGGGCTATGACGGGGCCATCGTGGCCACGGCCCTGCACCGGGGCATCATCCCCGTGGAATGGATCCGGAGGGGTGCCGTCTGCTGATCACTATCGAGGGGATCGACGGGAGCGGCAAGTCCAGCCTGGTGGAGGGACTGAAAGGGCTGCTCTCCGACCTCTCCCCCCTCTTCACCCGGGAGCCCGGGGCCACCTGGGTCGGGGACCAGGTGCGGAGGGCCATTGCCGAGCGGGTGGACCCGGTGACAGAAGCCCTCCTCTTTGCCGCGGACCATGCCGCCCACCTGGCCACCCTTGTGGCCCCTGCGATCCGGGAGGGGCGCATCGTTATCTCGGACCGGTACACGGACAGCCGCTACGCGTACCAGTCAGTCATGCTGGACGGCGTTCTCTCGGAACCCCTGGCCTGGCTCCGGGCGGTCCATGCCGGCTGGACGATCCCGCCTGACTGCACCTTCCTGCTGGTGCTCCCGGTGGAGAAGGCCATAGAGCGGCTCTCAGCCAACCGCACCCGGGAGCACTTCGAGGAAGGGGAGGTCCTCTCGCGGGTACAGCAGCAGTACCTGGTCCTCGCCGGGGAGGAGCCCGGCAGGTTCGTGGTGATCGACGCCCTTGGAGAGAAGGAGGAGATCTGCCGGTTCGTGGCCGGCGAGATCAGGAGCCTCTCCGGATCGCGACGACCGCGTCACCGATCGTGACCACGTCCACCGCGGCCCCCTCGATCCGGTAGGAGAAGACCGGTGTATAGGACCCGGGCGGTACCGGCACCTCATCATCGCCGATGCGCAGGGTTGACGGAGGGGCCTCGAGCGCCTCCGGTGGGAGCTGCTTCACCGCCTCCATGAAGGCCCCGGCCTGCTTCCGGAGCGCCGGGCCGATGACGGCCCGGTGGAACCGGACCTCCTTCACGACCCGCTCCAGGCGGGGGGCTTCCGTTCGCCACTCCACCGTTGCATTCAGGGCACGGCCCAGGTCCCCCGCATCCTCCACGGCCTGCAGCCCGTAGACCGTCACAGAACCAAAGGGGGCGTTCAGCGCCAGGCCCTGCTCGTGCTTGTACCGGCGCAGCTCGGAGGCGAGCCGGACCAGCCTGCCGCCGTCCCGGGTCGCCTCGGGATCCGAGAACGAGAACTCTGCCCAGGGCTGGTGGTGGACCGAACCGGCGTCCGGCGCCAGGTGACGGCAGATCTCCTCGGAAAAGTGGGGAAGGAAGGGGGCCAGCAGCCTGCAAAGGGTGTCCAGCGTGATGGCAAGTGCCCTCCCTGCGCCTGCACGGTCGCCGCCTTTTGCATACAGCCGTCCCTTGACGAGCTCGATGTACTCGTCGGCCAGCACGTTCCAGGCGAATTCCCGGATGGCCCGGAGGGCCCGGTCGAACTGGTACTCCTCCATGGCCTGGGTCACTTCCGCGACGGTATCCGAGAGCCGAGAGAGGAGCCACCGGTCGGCGAGGGCGGTGACAGGGGTGGCTTCCGACCGGGCCGCATCATCCAGCTGGAGGAGGGCGAAGCGGGCGATGTTCCAGAGCTTGGTCTGGAAGCGGGAAGCGGCGACCACGTCGTTCCAGTTGAACATGATATCGGATCCCGTGGCGGCGCCCCCGGCCCCCCACTGGCGGAAGGCATCGGCACCGTACTTCGCGAGGATCTCCTCCGGGGCTATGATGTTGCCCCGGCTCTTGGACATCTTGAAGCCGTCCTCGCCCAGCACCATGCCGTTCACCAGGATGTCGTCCCAGGGCTTCTGGCCGGTGAGCGCCACCGAGCGGAGGATCGTGTAGCAGGCCCAGGTCCGGATGATGTCGTGCCCCTGGGGCCGGAGCTGGGCCGGGAAGAGGGGAGGAGCGCCCGTGCCGTCCCAGCCCGTGACATGGAGGACGGAGATGGAGGAGTCCATCCAGGTGTCCAGCACGTCCTCTTCCCCGACAGCGTCATGGCTCCCGCAGGAGGGGCAGGGCCGTTTCGGCTGCTGCTCCGTGGGGTCAACAGGAAGATCCTCCTCATCAGGCAGGATGATGGCATGGCACTTCCGGCAGGACCAGGCCGGGATGGGGGTGGCAAAGATCCGCTGCCGGGAGATGCACCAGTCCCATTCCATCTGGGTGACCCAGTTCTCCAGCCGGATGAGCATGTGCTCCGGGATCCAGGAGATCTCCCTCGCTGCCTTCAGGATCTCGTCGGGTTTCACCCGGACAAACCACTGGCGGCCGGAGAGGATCTCGATGGGGGTCTTGCACCGCCAGCAGGTCCCCACCCGCTGCTCCAGCTGCCGCTGCCCTTTGAGGATCCCCGCCTTCTCCATGTCCCCCACGATGGCAGCCCGGGACTCTTCCACCCGCTTCCCCTCGTAGCCTCCCGCGATCCCGGTCATCCTCCCCTGTCGGTCGATGGCCTTCCGGAGGGGGAGGCCGTGCTGCTTCCACCAGTGCACGTCCTGCTTGTCCCCGAAGGTGCAGATCATCACGGCACCGGTGCCGAAGGTGGGGTCCACGGCCTCGTCCCGGATCACCGGCACCTGGTGGCCGAAGAAGGGCACCCGCAGCTTCCTCCCGTCCAGCGACCGGAAGCGCTCGTCGCCCGGGTGGACTGCCACGGCCACGCAGGCGGCCAGCAGTTCGGGCCGGGTGGTGCCGATCTCGACCCCGTCAAAGTCAAAGTGGTGGAGGCTGGTCTTCCGGTCCTCGTAGGTCACCTCGGCGTAGGCGATGGCCGTCTCGCACCGGGTGCAGAAGTTCACCGGGTGCTCCGACTGGTAGATGTAGCCCCGGTGGAACATCTGTAAAAACGACCTCTGGGTCTTGGTATAGTACTCCGGGAGCATGGTGATGTACTCGTGGGACCAGTCGGTGGAGAACCCCAGCCGCCGCATGGTGGACCGCATCAGCGCGATGTTCTTACCGGTCAGCTCCCGGCACATCCTCCGGAACTCATCCCGTGAGACATCGTTCTTGGTGATGTGGTAGGTCTCCTCCACCTTCACCTCGGTGGGCAGGCCGTGGCAGTCCCACCCCTGGGGGAACATGACGTTATAGCCCCGCATCCGCTTGTACCGGGCAATGAAGTCGATGTAGCACCAGTTCAGGGCATTCCCGATGTGGAAGTTGCCGGTGGGGTAGGGGGGAGGGGTATCGATGACATACCCGGGCTTCGGGGAGGCGGGATCGAAATAGTTCTCTTCGTCCCGCCAGGTCCGCTGCCAGCGCCCCTCCACCTCGCCGAAATCGTAGTGTGTGGGGATCTCCGGAGAGTCAGCCATTCTTGCGGGGAGCATTGTCCCTGGGAGAAAATATACCTCTCGCAAACGATCCCCGACGGTGGCGGCCGGAGATACCTCCGGATCCCTGACCCGAAAGGCTCTTCCATCCCGCCGGCAGATCCCTGAGAAGATGCGGGCGGGAAGCTGGGTGGCCATTCCTCTCACCATTGCGTTCGTACTGGCGGCTCCCCTCATTCAGCCCCCCTGGGTCCTCTCCCTCCTGATGGTCCTCTTTTCAGCCCTCCTCTTCCTGATCCGGGGCACCAAATCCGTATCCGTCTCCCTCGCGGCACTGGCCCTCCTCTATGCCAGCGGGTGGCTCCCCCTCTTTGTCGTCCTGCAGGCCGTGGCGATCGTGGTATTCGCCGAGATCGCGTTCCGGGCAGCCAGGCCCGGGTTCCATCCCTACCTGCTGTACCTGGCCGGTGCCGTCGCCGGTTCTGCAGGGGTGATGCTGTCCCTGGGCCGGTTTGAGCCCCTCATCGGGCTGATCGGGGTTACCGTCGCCATGCTGCTCAAGTCTGCCCTGAAGAACAGGAGCGACGTGCTGATGGTGGAGAGCCTGGGAGTGGCCATGACGATGTACCTCTTCCTGGACCTGGCCTACCAGGTGCCGCTGCGGAACCTGGCCTTCGCGGCCTTTATCGCCTTCTCCTTCGGGTACTTCGCGTACCGGCTCCGGGTCGCCGATCTCTCGGGCCTCTTCTCCGGGGCGCTCGTGGGGGTGATCCTGATCGTATTTGCGGACGTCCGGTGGTTCTTTGTGATCCTGGTCTTCATGATGCTGGGATCCGCCACTACCCGCTACCGGTTCGAGTACAAGTCTTCCCTGGGGGCCGCCGAATCCCATGGCGGAGTCCGGGGCTATGTGAACGTCTTCTCCAACCTCCTCGTGGGGACGGCGGCGGCGGTGCTGTACGGCCTCACCGGCCACGTGATGTTTGCAGCCCTCTTCATAGGCTCCGTGGCCACTGCCGCCGCCGATACGGTGGCAGGGGAGATCGGGATGACGACCAGTGCCCCGGTGCTCATCACCACCTTCGAGATCGTTCCCCGGGGCACCAACGGAGGCATCACGCTGGAAGGGGAGATCGCTGCCTGCATCGGTTCCCTGGCTGTGGCCGGTGCAGCGTATCTCATGGGGGTGATCACGCTCCCCATGCTGGGTATCTGCACCCTGGCGGGGTTCATCGGCACCAACATCGACAGCCTGGTGGGTGCCACCCTCGAGGATACCGGCCATATCGGCAATGCCGGCACCAACCTGATCGCCACCCTGGGCGGCGGGCTCTTTGCGCTGCTGTTTTTCCTGTGATATTTCCCGTTCCGTGTGTTGACCTGCTCTCCCACACGGAACGCGGTGGGGGGAATCAACTCTTGGCTGGAACTGAGGATAGTGAGAGAAAGCATCGTGAGGATGCCATCCGGTCAGATCACCCTATCTTCACCGAAGGAGGGCGACGGGAGGGGGCAGAGCCCCCTCCCGGTCCCACCCCCGTGAGGATAGGAGGATCCATCCTTTTCGCGACTGATCCTCCTGATGGGTCGGATGGCAGGGAGATCCCGGTAGGGGAGCCGACCATCCCTATCCAAAAAAAATCCCGGGTCAGTACCGGTACCATCGTCCTTTTACGTCGTACTCCCCCTGCGGGGGGGTCGCTGCGGCAGCCGCTGTATGCCTCCGGAAGAAGCAGGCCCGGTAGGCCACGACAAGGGTGCCGCAGCAGGTGAGGAGGAGAAAGGCGATTGCCGCCGTGATCCAGATCCCGCCGGCTCCGACGAGGCCGGTCAGGTCCGCAGGGGTGAATGCTGCAAGCTCGGTGGCATTCATTCGGGTAAGGGGTGCCAGCTGCTCCTCCAGGAGGATACTCCAGGCGAAGGCGGCCAGAAACAGACCAGCCCCGAGGATCAGGATGTTGGCGGCATAGAAGAGGAGGGTGCTCCCGGTTCTCTGCAGGGTGAACTCGATGCTCCTCCGAATGGAGTCGAACACCTTCCGGTCCTCCATCACGGCAGCGGCATCGGTGAAGGAGGTGAAGAAGGCAAAGGGGACGAGCACCCCGGTAACGACCAGGCTTGTCGCCGCCATGGCCTCCCCCGAAAGCAGGCTCGCCGGGATCATGGCAAGGAACAGGGTGAGGAAGGCTGCCGCCAGGATGACGGCCAGCGGGAGGAGTACCCGGAAGTAGTACTCCCGGCCGCAGGAGAAGAATGCGGAGAGGCTGCTGTCCCCCTTCCGGATGGCGCCCAGGCTCCCCGCAAGGAAGAAGGGGAGGAGGACGAGCTGCAGGACCGCAGCCCTCATGGCGAGGAAACCTCCGCCGTAGTAATAGAGTAGGAGTACGTCTGCGCAGACGGTGCCCGTGGCCAGGCCTGTGAGCCAGAGGACGGGCATGGTCCTGAGGAGGCCCAGGGCCTCCCGGAGCGACGAAAGCACCATGCCGCTACCGCACCCTTGGCATGGCCACGATCTCCCGCACCTGCAGGTCAAAGAAGGATGCCGTGTGGGCGGGCCGGATCACGCAGACGGTATCGGCGCCGCTCATGGTGCCCCCCGCTGCCACCACCTCCTCCGTCACGCTGACGGCTCCCTGGTCAGCGGCGATGAGCGCGCACTCCACTGCCACCTTCAGGCCCACGGCCATGACCCGACGGAGGGCCTCGGCAATGGCCTCGGTCCGGGACCCGCCCCCGACCTTCTGCGAGCGGGAGAGGGCCCGCTCCAGGCCCGAGAGGGCGTGGGTCCCGGTCACGATGCGGGCACCCTTCTCCCGGAGCATCCGTGCCGCATCGGGCGAGAACTCCCAGACGCCCGGAGACGAGAAGCCCACCACGTGGGTCACCACCACCAGTTCGAGGTTCGTACCCTCCATGGCCTCCAGGAACCGCAGCGCCGTCGCACCGGTGGTGCTCGCCACGACGATTCGGTGCAGATTCAGCTCCTGCGCCCGCCGGACGGCCATCCGGGCTGCATCCGCGGTGTTCTCCTCACCGGGACGGTGGAAATAGAAGATCTCCTTCGTCGTGAACGCCATGATCACAATTTAATAGGGTCCATTCATTTAAATGGGAGTGGTATGATCACGCTTGCACTGGCTGGGAAGCCCAACTGCGGGAAATCCACCTTCTTCAAGGCAGCGACCCTGGCGAACGTGGAGATTGCCAACTATCCCTTCACCACCATCGATGCGAACCACGGGGTAGCCTACGTGCGCACCCCCTGCGCCTGCCGGGGCCTGGGGATCACCTGCGCCACCTGCGTGGAAGGGGTCAGGTTCATCCCCGTGGGCCTCATTGACGTGGCCGGACTTGTACCGGATGCCCACAAGGGGAGGGGCCTCGGCAACCAGTTCCTGGACCACCTCCGGGAGGCGGATGCCATCATCCATGTGGTGGACGCGAGTGGCGGCACTGATAGCGAGGGCAATCCGGTGGGGGCTGGCTCCCATGATCCCCGGGAGGATATCCGGTTCCTTCCCCTGGAGATGACCATGTGGCTGTACGGGATCCTGCAGAAGCACTGGTCCAAGCTCCAGCGGCAGGCCCAGGCCCGGGCGTTCTCTCTCGACACGGCTCTCGCCGATCTCCTGGCCGGTCTCGGCATCACCATGGACCATATCCACGAGGTAGAGCTGGAGATGGGCACAGACCTCCCGCGGGCATCGGAGGAGGAGCTGATCCGGTTCTGCGGCCGGCTCCTCTCCGTCGCAAAACCGCTCTTTCCCGTCGGGAACAAGGTGGATGAGGCGCCGGCAGAGAGGGTCGCGGAGCTCCGGGCCATGGGAGTCCCCTTCGCCACCGCGGCCGGCGAACTGGCCCTGCGCAACGCATCCTCTCATGGCATCATCCGCTATGTGCCCGGGGATCCCTCTTTCACGGTCCTGAAGCCGGAATCCCTGACCGGGGCCCAGAAGGCCGGCCTCGGAAAGATCCAGGAGATGATGGGTACGTTTGGCGGCACCGGGGTCCCCCAGGCACTCAACCAGGTGGTGTTCAAAGGCCTGGACCAGATCGTGGTATATCCCGTGGAGGACGAGCACAAGTACTGCGACAGCCAGGGCAGGGTGCTTCCCGATGCGTTCCTGATGAAGCGGGGCGCGACACCGAAGGACCTGGCCTTCCGGGTCCACACCGATATCGGCCAGGGTTTCCTGTATGCCGTGGACGCACGGAAGAAGATGCGGATACGGGAGAACCACCCGCTGGAGAACGGGGACATCATCAAGATCGTTTCCACGCGGAAATAAGGAGGGATCGCGGATCCGGGTCTGCTGCGGGGCTGACTTTTCCAGCAACTATTTAACCCGCACGGTAAAACTCCTGATCACGATGGCGGGGGAGATCTACCAGGCCCAGGTGATCCGCAACTTCTTTGACACGATCACCGGGCAGGACAGGAACCTGACACGCATCTACATGTGCGTGGTGAGCCTCGCCAAGCTCCGTCTGGAGCCGCCGGAGAAGATGGCGTCGCTCCTGGAACAGCTCCGGAAGAGCAGGGAGAAGAAGGAACTCTCCGTGGATCTCCTGGACTATGTCTGTTCTGCCGCGGTGGAGCTGGAGATAACTTCGGTCCAGACAGCCTTCGGGGTCACGGACATCCGGAAAGCGACCCAGGAATTTGACCGGATCAGCATCGACTCCCTCTGACGCGGCCGCTACCGGGAATCTTCTTTCGCCTTATTCTTGAATACTGATACTCTTACCGGGACGCTCCTGGGGGGCCTTGCGGCCCCCCCGCCGCGTGGGCGCCCCCCCATGAGGATGTCTCGCTACGTCGGTTTTACCGATGATCAGACCATCCTCTCCGGGGGATGCCCACGCGGCGGGGGCGGAGCCCCCAAGAGCGTTTCACTCGTATGCGGTGAACGTAATTTACCCTCAGATCCTCATCTCCAAATACTTCGGGGGGGCCTCGGCTGAGGCGGAGCCCCCGGGAGTGTCCCCCCGTCCGTGAAAAGAACGCCTGTGATCTGGGCCCCTCACCGCTGGCTCTTCTTCAGGGAGCTGATCAGCTGCAGCACGTACTTCTCCTGCTCTTCCAGTGCCTGGCTATCATCAGGAGATGAGAGGCTGCCGGCAGCATAGACAAGGATCAGGGCATTGGCCACGTGCAGCTGGGGGGCATCCGGTACGTCGGTATCCTGCGGGCTGATGGCAAGCTTTGGCATGTCATCGCTGCCAAAGGTCTCGGTGAGGGGGCGGTTGTAGGATGCCTCCACCAGGTGCTGCGCCCGTTCCCGGACGATCCGGAGGGCACGGGCAAGGAGCGGGGGGATGGCGGCAGCATGGCGGAGCGCGTGATCGCACCGCTGGACCGCCTCGTCGTACAGGCCCATCTTGAAGGAGAGAAATACAAACGCCGTCTGGTGGCCGGCCTCCCTGCCGATGCCCGAGAGGAGGGGCTGCATCCGTTCGACATATCCTGCAAGGAATGTATCCATCGCTACCATCTATCCTCGACGCACCACTACTGGAACCAGAGGCCGAACCTCACGGCCAGGATCGCGAGGCTCACGGCAAAGATCACCTGCCAGAGGAAGCTCAGGCCGTTCTCCGGAAAGATCACGAACATGTACAGGCTGATGAAGGCGACGCTGATCGAGACGATGTCCTTGCGGGGTGAGCGTAACGCAAGGACAGCGAGGACGAAGGATGCGACCACGCACCCGAGCATCCCCGGGGTCAGGCTGCCGATGAGGGGAACCGGGGCTGCGAGCTCCAGGGCAAGGCCGGCTGCGGCAATGGCCGGCACCAGCAGCCACAGGGGGCGGCCGCGGGAAGGATTCTCTCCGGAGGGGGTGCTCATCATCGTTCCCACAGCTATTGGAAAGGGGAGGGATAAATCCTCTCAAGGGAGATTCGGGAGATGGGATCTTCTTATCTCTCCGGCTCCCCTATACCGGGTGAGGCACCGGCATGAGCGGCGGGGGCGGGAAGGAGACCATGATCGCGGGGGCGGATCCGGAGTTCATCGACGATCTCTCGGGATACCTGGACGTCCTCTCCAGCAGTGCCCGGCTCCGGATCCTGAAGCTGCTGGAGAAGGGCCCGAAGGATGCCCGGACGCTGGCAGCCGGCATTGACACCAGCTACGAGAACACGAAGAAGCACCTGGACCGGCTCCTCTCCATCGGCGTGATCCGGAAGGAGGCCGGGTTCGGAAGGGAGACCTCGCGGGGCGTGCACCCGGTCTGGAACTATGCGCTTGTACCCGGGAGCCTGGAGGGAATCGTCCGGAACCTGGGGCTCTTCGGCAACCTGGAGGTGACCCTGGCCCGCGGCGGCCTCGCGGATCGCCTCCGGGAGGTGAGGGCCCGGGTCTCCCGCGAGGTGCTGGAAGGGGCCGCAGTCCTCGTGATCCTGTCGGGTCCAGACGAGGGGAAGATCCTGCGCCTGGAGAAGGCAGCCGTCTCCGTCGGGAGGGCGGATCCCGCAGGACCCCTCCCCACGGATCCCTCGCCGGCCATCATCCTGCCCGAGCACTACCAGGCCGTCTCCCGGATCACCCGGCCCCATGGCAGGTTCACCCGGGCCGGCGAGGGATGGCAGTTCGAGGACACCGGTTCCACCGGCGGGAGCCGGCGGAACGGCGGGCAGGTGGACCCGCGGAAGCCTGTACCTATCCACGACGGCGATGAGCTGGAGCTGGGGCAGGGGCCCCGGGCAGTACGGCTCCTGGTGATGCTCCCCGGCACGGGAACGAAGGGGGAGACACCGCCGAAAGAGTAGTGTGCCGGAAGGCAGCAGGGGTGATGAAAGGGATACTCATGAGGAAAGGGGGAGGGAGTCATTCCCGCCCCCCATCCTTTCCCGGAGAAGGTGCCGGGAGGGGGCCAACCCCCTCCCGGTCCCGCCCCCTGAGAGGATATTCCCTTCCTTCCAGCTGCCTTCTTTTCCTGACGAAGGGGGTTCAATGGTGTCGAGGGAGGATCGCAGTATTGCAGGGAGCTGCCCGGGAATGGGGCCAGATCTGGCTGTCTGCGGGTCTCTTCCACCCGGGAATCCTTGCAGGGAACCGGTTCACCCCCGCCCCGACCCGGACCCCACTGGCCCGGATCACCCCGGCGGTGCAGGCCGTGGACCCGTGGCTCATCTCCCTCCTCCTCTCCTGCCTGCTGGCCTTCGGTATCCCGTCCCTTGCCCTGGTCGCTCTCCTGAGGTGGGAGGGATCCCGGTATACCGATAGGGCGCGGGAGGCACCGCGGAGCTGGCCCCGTGCGGTGGTGCTGGCTGCCGCAGCGGTGGTCATGTGGATCTCGGCCCTCCTCATCTTGGTCTCCCTGGGGGCCCGGCTGGGGAAGGCCGGCCTCATCACCACGGCCGTTCCGCTCACGGCCCCTGTGGTGTACCTGGGGCTCTCCGCCCTCGTGCTCTCCCGCGGGGCCGCCAGGGGCAGGAAGCACCCTCTTCTCGCAACCCTCCATGTGCCCCTGGCTGTGCTCGTGCTGGGAGAGCTTGCCGCCATCTATGCCGTTACGCCGGTCCGGCGGGAGGCGGCCGTCCTCACCCTTGCCGCGTCCCTGCTGGGCTCCGCACTCCTGGCCTTCTGGCACGGGCCGAAGGCTCCGGTGGAAGCACCTGTTCCTGCATCCGCGGGGTTGACAACCCTGTCTCAGCCGGCAGAGACCGCATCCGAAGGACCGCAGGCCACCGCCGCCACGTCTCCCGGGCCAGCCGTCAGGTTCCCCACCGAGCTGGAGGGGCGGTTTCGCAACGCCGAATACTTGGGCGGAGGTGGGGTCGCACGGGTGTACCGGGCCCGGCTGGTGCCGGACGGAAGGGAGGTGGTGGTGAAGATCCCGCTGCGGTCCGATGAGGCCACCGGCAGGAGTTTTTTAAAGGAGATCCGGGTCTGGGAAGCGCTCCACCACCCCCGGATCGTGGAGATCCTCTCGGCCAACATCCTTCCCATCCCCTACGTCGTGATGGAGTATCATCCCCAATCGCTGGACCGGGTGGTGCTCCCCCTCCCGGTGCCGGAGGCAGCCCGCCTCATGGCCGGGATCCTGGACGGGCTCGCCCACGCCCATGCCCGGGGCATCGTCCACCGGGACCTGAAGCCCCAGAACATCCTGCTGGGGGCGGACGGAGATCCCCGGATCGCAGACTGGGGCCTCTCCACCACCCTGGAGGGGGGTACCCCCGGCACCGTGGAGGGCTTCTCCCTCGCATATGCGGCCCCGGAGCAGATCGCACCGGAGCGCTTTGGCGGGACCGATCCCAGGACCGACCTGTACCAGGCGGGGGTCCTCTTCTACGAGCTGGTCACCGGAAGGCCGCCCTTCCCCGGGGGATCCCTGGCGGAACAGACCCATGCCATCCTGGAGGTGGCCCCTGCTCCGCCGTCCTCGCTGGTACCCGCCGCCCGCAGCGTGGACCGTATCATCCTGCGGTGCCTGGAAAAGGAGAAGTCCCGCAGGTACCAGTCGGCGGGGGAGCTGGCGGCGGAGATCGCTCTCGTCAGTGCACGCGGGTGAGAAACCCCGCCAGGGGTCCCCCTCACTCCCGGATCCGGCAGGGTCTTCCCAGGAGCGCTGAGAGGGCCGTGGCCAGGCTCTCCTGCAGAGGGGGCAGCCCCTGCTCCCGGTCCTGGAGGTGGGCCTTCAGGTGGAGAAGCGTCTCCTCCTGCCGGGCCCGTTCCTTCTCCAGCCGCCGGAGCCGCTCCCCCACCGCCCGGTGCTCGGCAAGGGCAGGGATCGCTGACCGGGTGTGCTGCAGGTCCTCGATCTCCCGCGTCAGGCCATGGTAGCGTGCGAGCATGGGCGCAACCCGCTCAGGAAGCGCCGGCTCTCCGAGAATGAGGCCCCGGTCATCCCCGGTCTTCAGGACGAGAACCCCCGCCCCTTCCAGGTCCCGTGCCCGTGCGACGGCCGGGCCAAGGACATCCCGCATCCTCCCGACCTCCGGCGGGGGCACCAGGTCCAGGTGTTCTCTCGCCGCCCGGAAGAGATCCGTGCCGGTGCTGTCCTGGACCCGCTGCGCTGACCCCTCGCCCTTCCGGAAGAGGTGGATCGCCTGCGCCGCCACCGCCTGGTATTCCCTGAGAGTATCATCCCGTTCGCTCTCCCGGAGCGAGATGCGCCGTGCCAGGTCCTGCACGCCCAGGAACCCCACGCCTGCCTCCAGGAGATCGAGGGACCTGGCGGCCTCATCAGCCTCCTTCCCCAGCGTGGCGGCCTGCTGCGAAAGGTCGCTGATCTCCCGTGCCGTCTTCCTGCCATCGGCCTGGGCACCGGAGAGTTCCCGGAATATGGATTCCACCTGCTCGATCTCCCCCATCCTCCTCCGGGCCGTGGCGATCACCTCGGTCATGGCATTGACGGCCTTGCCCATCCGGGAGACCTCCTCCCGGACCTGCTGCATCTCCTGGCGGTGGGTGGAGGTGAGGTAACGCCCCTGGCCCTGCATGGTGCGCAGGCAGGAGCGGAGCACCTCGCCCCCTTCGCGGTAGCACCCGTCGGGATCCTCCGGGACGGGACGAGCCACCGCCGTCTCCATGGCCTTCAGGAAGAGGGGAAGGGAGTGCTCGGTGATGGAACGGAGCTTGGGGTGGCTCTCGGGGAGATCCCGGGGCGGGGAGAAGGAACGGAGAAGTGCGGCGATGGCCTCCTGCGACTGGATGACGGTGGTCCGGTGGGCCAGCACCCCCGCCCGGATGGCCTCCTGGCCCTTCTCCTTCTCCTGGGAAAGAACGGCGGAGACCTCATCGACCGTGAAGGTGGCAGGGGCCTCTTCCGTCTTCACCAGGCGTTTCAGGAACTCGAACATCTCCCCATCCGAGGATGCGTGTGTCAGTCGCTCTGGGCGATCTGCCGCAGCCGCTCCACCCCGTCAATCTCCCGGATCACCCTGACCACGGCCGGGGGGACCAGGTGCTCCCACCCGTCACCGCTGAGCATGCGATCCCGGATGGAGGTGCCGGAGTGGGTCTGGCGTTCGTACATGGACGGCGAGTGCACCTCTGCCCCCACCTCAGCAAAGAGGCGCATGACGAGCGGGTTACTGGTGTATACCCGCTCAAAGGGCGGGGCCATGGACCGGACATGGGCTACCCAGAGGGCATTTCTCTGGATATCCTGGATGGGGATCACGTAGAAGGGGCAGGCGAGCCCTGCCAGGGAGCGGGTGATCATCAGCACCCGTTCGCCGGCGGTGAACGGGTTGTGCAGCTCGTGGGAGAGCTGGGCGGACCCGACCCCGATCACGATCTCGTCCACCTCCCGTGCGATCCGTTCCAGCACGGACTGGTGCCCGTTGTGGTAGGGCTGGAACCTGCCGATGTAGAATCCTCTCGTCATCGTGATGCCACCATGGCCGCGATCCGGGCTGCAAAGGCCCCTGCCGTGAACCCTGCGTCGATGTTCACCACTGCCACCACCGAGCAGGACTGGAGCATGGAGGCGAGCGCGGCCCTGCCCTGCCCCATGTAGCCGTATCCCGTGGAGACGGGGAGGCCGATGACCGGCCGGTCCACGAGGCCAGCCACGACCGCCGGGAGCGTCCCCTCACGGCCCGCCGCCACGATCAGGACATGGGCGTCCAGCACCTCCCGCAGCGCCGGGAAGAGCCGGTGGATCCCGGCCGCGCCCACGTCGTAGGCGGTCCGGACCGTGCATCCCATCTCCTCAGCCGTCACGCGCGCCTCCTCTGCCGCAGGGATATCTGCCGTACCTGCGGTGAGGATCGCGACCACCCCGCCGTGCCGGCAGGGCGCCTCGCCCCTGGATGCTACCAGGGCCCGGGCCAGCGGGTGGCGGGCGACCTGGATCCCCTCGTTCCGGCACCGCTCCTCCACCGCGGCCGCCTGCGCATCCCCGATACGGGTCACCAGGCACCGGTCCGCTGCCTGGACATGCCGGACCACGATCTCGGCCAGGTGTTCTGCCTCCTTGCCCTCGGCCAGCACCACCTCGGGCATTCCGCACCGGACCGTCCGTCCCAGGTCCAGGCGGGCCATGGATTCCACCATCTCGATCCGGAGCCCTTCGATTCCCCGGGCCGCCTCCTCCCTGGTGATCTCTCCCTTGCGGTAGGCGTCCAGCAGCTCATGCAGGGTGGTGTGGGGGGGCATGGGGGGTTTCCCGTACTATCCATGGAAGGGGGGGCATAAATAAGGGATCGCGTGCCGCCGCCGCTTGTCCATCAGAAGAACATCGCCCTACATGCCATGCAGGGCGTGGATGTGGAAACATGTGGCATAGCAGCCCTTTCGCAGTACCGACGATTCTTTTACTGAGACGCTCCAGGGGGGGCTGTCGCCCCCCCCGCCGCGTGGGCGCCCCCCCCCCATGAGGATGGAGCGATCTTCGGTTTCCTTGGAAGAGAAGTTACCCAATAAGGAAAGGATCACCCTATCCTGCCCGGGGGATGCCCACGCGGCGGGGGCGAAGCCCCCAAGAGCGTATCACTCGTATGCGGTGGACGCGATTATCCGTCTGTTCATCATCCAAAAATACTTCAGGGGCCGCGGCGGGGGCGTCCCGGCCTGCCCGCCGCGTGCGTACCATTTTTTACATCGGGAACACCCACAGATCTCCAATCCTGCATGACGTACCTGCTGGCAGTGGCAGCCTTTGGCGCGGCTGCGGTCTATTTCCTCTGGTTCCGGGACGTGCGGATACTGCTCCGCACAGGTCTGCCCGGCTACCGGAAGGCGGCGTACCGGGGGGTCATGTATGCCGCCCTGGCCCTCCTGGGGTTCTGCATCGCCCTTTGGGCTGACGAGGTCATCGGCATTGGGGTTGCCGTGCTCGCGCTCTTCCTGCAGGGCAGGGAGGAGAAAGAACGGGTCTGGATTGGCGAGACGGTGTCCGAGCGGTGGTTCGGCAGCGTGAGGCGCATGAAAGATAAGCCCCCGCGGAGAGATCAGTAGGAGGAGGAGGAGCATGCTGCAGAGGCCGAGGGGGACCCGGGATTTCCTTCCCGAAGAGATGGAGGCGCGGCGCGGGCTGGAGGGCACCTTCCGGGACCGGGCGCGCCGGTGGGGGTACCGGGAGATCGCGACACCGGAGTTCGAGCACCTGGAGCTCTTCACCCTCCGGTCGGGCGAGGGGATCATCGAGGAGATGTACACCTTCGAGGACAAGGGGGGCAGGAAGATGGCGCTGCGCCCCGAGATCACGGCGTCGGTGCTCCGGATGTATGTGAACGAGGCCCGGGTCATCCCCAAGCCCCTCCGGTGGTTCTACTTTGGCGACTGCTTCCGGTACGAGCGGCCCCAGAAAGGAAGGTACCGGCAGTTCTGGCAGTTCGGGGTGGAGCTGATCGGTGCAGACGGCCCCCGGGCGGATGCAGAGGTGATCCTCCTGGCCCACGACCTGCTGACAGCAGCCGGTGCGCAGTTCGAGATCCGGGTGGGGCACCTGGCCCCGGTCTCCTCCCTGCTCCGGGACCTGGATCCCGCTGCACGGAAGCAGGTGATGGGCTTTCTGGACAAGCATGACGTGCAGGGCCTCGGGGCGTTCCTGGGCGAGAGGGGGCGTGGCGACCTCTCGGATCGGCTCCAGGCACTGCGGGGAGTGCGCGACCTGGCCGAACTCTGGGAGATCACCGGTGAGATCCCGGAGAAGGCCCGGATCCAGGAGATGGTGGGGCTGCTGGACGTCGGGGGTATCCGTTACTCCATGGACTTCGGGATCGCCCGCGGGCTGGACTACTACACCGGCATGGTCTTCGAGGGGTTTGGGGAGAACCTGGGTGCCGAGAACCAGGTCCTGGGCGGCGGCGCGTACCGGCTCGCCCACCTCTTCGGCGGGGACGACGTGGCATCGGTGGGTTTCGCAATCGGATTTGACCGGGTGATGGTTTCCCTGGGGGAGAAGCCGGTCCCTCCCGGTATCCGGGTGGCAGTCCTTGCCACCGAGGACGGCCGCGCGCGGTCGTTCTCCGTGGCCCGGGCCTTCCGGGACGCAGGGATCACCGCGATCCTGGAACTCTCGGAGCGGGGCATCTCGGCCCAGCTCTCCCACGCGGCGAAGTCGGCGGAGTTCGCCGTGATCCTGGGGAAGCGGGAGGTGGAGGCCGGGACCGTCACCCTCAAGGATCTCAGGAGCGGGGAGCAGCGGGAGGTGCCACTTTCGGAGGCCGTGGACGGGGTGGTGCGGTCTGACGCTCGCTGATGAGCTCGCAAAACAGCAGCGCAGCATCAGCATCGCCGAGTTCTTTGAGAAGAACAAGCACCTGCTGGGTTTCGACTCCCCTACACGGGGGATCATCACCACGGTCAAGGAGGCGGTGGACAATGCCCTGGACGCCTGCGAGGAGGCGGGGGTGCTCCCGGACCTCTTCATTGGGATCCGGAAGGTCTCGGAGGAGGTGTACCGGATCACGGTGGAGGACAACGGGCCCGGGATCGTGCCCGCCCAGGTCCCCTTCGTCTTCGGCAAGCTGCTCTACGGGTCCCGGTTCCACCAGGTGAGGCAGTCACGGGGGCAGCAGGGGATCGGGATCTCGGCGGCAGTCCTGTATGCCCAGCTCACCACCGGTCTCCCGACCGTTGTCATCTCCCGGACGGACCCGAAGGAGAAGGCCCACCGCTTTGAACTCACGATCCACGTGGAATCCAACGAGCCCCACATCGTCTCGAAAAAGGAGATCGACTGGGACCGGACCCACGGAACCCGGGTGGAGATCGAGCTCCGCACCTCACTTACCGCACGAAAACGGCTCCTGGAGTACCTGAAGTTCACGTCGGTGGTGAACCCGCACGCCCGGATCATGGTGGAGATCGATGGGGAGATGCTGACCTTCGAGCGGGTCTCGGCGGAACCCATCGCGAGCCCGAAGGCGATCCAGCCCCACCCCCACGGGATCGAGCTGGGGGCCCTGAAGCGGATGACCGGGGCATCTGCCGACTCTCTCGGCGAGTTCCTGGTCACCTCCTTCTCCCGGGTGGGGAAGAAGGCTGCGGCCGAGATCGGGGCTGTCGCCGATCTCGAGGCCGGGCGGAAGGTGAAGGCCCTCTCCGCTGACGAGCTGAAGCGGTTCCACGCCGCGCTGCAGTCCGTGGACGTGCCCGCACCCCCCGCCGCCCAGTGCCTCTCGCCCATCGGCGAGGACCTGGTCCGGCAGGGGCTGGACAAGGAGTTCCAGCTGGACTTCGTGAAGGCCCGGACCCGGCCCCCGTCGGTGTACGGCGGCCACCCCTTCGTGGTGGAAGCTGCCATCGGGTACGGCGGCCGGCTCCCCGCCGAGGACCGGGCCCAGATCCTCCGGTTCGCAAACCGGGTCCCCCTGATGTACCAGCAGGGTGCCTGTGCCATTACCCAGTCGGTGTCGGAGGTGAACTGGAAGCAGTACGGGATCGGCCAGCAGGGGCTGCCCATGGGCCCGGTCCTGATCCTGGTTCACGTGGCCTCCACGAATGTCCCCTTCACGAGCGAGTCCAAGGACGCCATCGCCGCCATCCCGGAGATCTCCCGCGAGATTGATCTCGTGCTGAAGGACCTGGGGAGGGAGCTGAAGCAGTTCCTCTCGCGCCGCGACCGGCGCAAAGCCCAGGACGACCGTGCCCGGGCCATCTGCTCCATCATCCCGGAGATCGCGGCCAAGGTGAGCGAGATCGTGGAGAAGCCCCTGATTGACGTCTCCCCCATCGAGGGGAAGATCATGCGCCGGGTGGTGGCCAAGAAGTGGACCGCCGACGGGATGGTGCACCTCTCCCTCCGGAACTACACTCCCCAGGAGGTGACCCTGACCCTGTACGACCTCTCCCCGGACGAGGGAAAGGGCGCGGACCCTCTCCCCTCCTACACCGACCGGGCCGGTGATGACTTCACCCGGGTCTGGCAGGTGAAGCTCCTGCCCGACAAGGGCTGGGATGCCCGCTACCGCGGGAAAGGCGGGGGCCGCATCGAGCTCCGGGGAGTCGAGGATACGCAGAAAGTGGTGGTGGACCTGGATGTCTAAACAGGAACTGGACACGCGGGCGGCACTGCGCCTCCTGGAGATCGCGGATACCTGGTACATGCAGATGAAGGAGGGGCAGGCCCCCTCCATCACCCTCCCCACCCGGACCAAGCAGAACATTGCCTTTGATGACGAGACCGAGGTGTGGAAGTACGGTGACCGGGAATCGATGCGCAGCGCATCCACCGAGAAGTCGGCGGTCCATTTGCTGAAGATGGCCTACGTCATCGGGTTCATCAGGCAGCAGCTGCGGGAGGACCGCTCCTCCACGCTCCGTGAGCTCTACTACATCACCGAGGGGTGGAAGCGGGCCAAGTTCGAGACCCAGGACGAGTCCAATTACCTGGTGGAGGATCTGGAGATCCTGGCTGATATCCCCCGGGAAGGGTTCCACCTGCGCCCCGAGGAGGACGGGGCAGGGGTCTTCGGCCCCCTGCGCATCCGGGAGGCCACCCGCCGGGGTGAGCGGATCCTCCACTGCCAGGACGATGTCGGCGAGTCGGGGTACCAGATCCCGAGCAACCTGGAGACCGTGGAGCTGCTGGACCACTCGGCAAAGTTCGTGGTGGCCATCGAGACCGGCGGGATGTACGCGCGGCTCATCGAGAACGGGTTCGATGACGACTACCATGCAATCCTTGTCCACCTGAAGGGGCAGCCTGCCCGGTCCACCCGGCGGCTCCTCCACCGGCTGAACGAGCAGTTCCGGCTCCCTGTCGTGGTCTTCACTGACGGCGATCCATGGTCCTACCGGATTTATGCCTCCGTGGCCTACGGGGCAATAAAAAGCGCCCACATGTCCGAGCTCCTGGCCACACCTGAGGCCAGGTTCCTGGGGGTGCAGCCCACCGACATCCGGGTCTACAACCTCCCCTCCGACAAACTGACAGAGAAGGACGTGGAGGCCCTGAAAGCCGAGCTCACGGATCCCCGGTTCGCCACCGATTACTGGAAGCGGGAGATCAGCCTCCAGCTGGAGATGCAGCTGAAGTCGGAACAGCAGGCCTTTGCCGCCCGGGGCCTGGACTTCGTGACAAAGGAGTACCTGCCCACCCGCCTCGCCGACATGGGGATTATCTGAACGGGCGGGCCGGATCGCCGCGGGCCGCGGCCAGCATGTCCCGCAGGGACTGGGCCAGCGTGAGGGAGGGGCACCACCCCGTGGTCTCCATCAGGAGCCGGTTGTCGCTGCGCTGGGAGGGCACCGCCACGGCCGGGGGGGTCTCCGGGAAGTCCACCCGGTAGCTCCGGCCGGTGATCCGCTCCAGGTGCATCAGCACCTCGGCAATGGAGTGGCTCCGGCCCGACCCGATATTGAAGGCTTTCCCGGCACATTTCTCGTTGAATGCGGGGTGGAGGAGGAGGAACGTCATCCCTGCCACCACGTCCCGGACATCCACGAAGTCCCGTTTCGAACCGAGCTCGGCGAGCTGCAGCCGGTCCCCCTCCCCCCGCTCCATGGCCGCCACCTGCGCGACAATGGACCCGCAGACAAACGACGGGGATTGGCCGGGTCCTATCAGGTTGAAGGGACGGGCCACAGCCACGGGGAGGCCGTGCATCCGGTGCACCGCTCTCGCCAGGAGGTCCTGGGCTGCCTTGGCCACGCCGTAATGCCCCAACGGGGTGAGCGGTGCCGACTCCGGGATAGGGTCCAGGGGCGAGGCCCCATACTCGGCAGAAGATCCGGCGACCACGACCCTTGCCCCGGGGGCGAGGGAACGCAGCGACTCCAGCAGGGTGCCGGTGGCCACCACGTTCCCTTCCAGGAGTTCGGAGAGGCTGCCGTGGTTGGTGCCTGCCAGGTGGACAACCGCGTCGGGGGATGCCTTCCGGACCAGGAGGTCAGCCTCGTCCTGGTCACGGAGATCCGCCCGCAGTACTCTCACGCCATCGATGGGTTCCGGAATCGTGAGATGGGCGTGGCAGATCACCTCCAGGCCTTCACCGGGGAGGCTCCGGAGGTAGCGGATCAGGTGGCTCCCCGCAAAGCCGCTCCCGCCGGTGACAAGTACCCTCATGGCAGGAACCTGTCCCGGAACTTCTCGAACTCTTCCACCGACCGGGCGTAGTCATCCGGTCTCCCGATGTCCAGCCAGTAGCCGTCAAAGGGGTGGCTGTACACCGGGGCGCCCCGCTCAATGAGCACATGCATCAGCTGGTCAAACCCAAAGGGCTGCCCCCGGGGCACCAGGTCCAGGATCTCCTTCTGGAAGACGTAGATGCCCATCGAGACATCGAACCGGTACACTGGCTTCTCCCGGAACGCGCGGATCTGCAGATCCTCGGTGTGTTCCAGCACGCCGAAGTCCACCTGCACCTCCCGGGTATAGGTGGCGATGGTGGCGAGCGCTCCTTTCTTCCGGTGGGCTTCCACCAGCGTGTGGTAGTCCAGATCGGTGAGGATATCCCCGTTCATCACGAGAAACGTCTCTTCCAAGTCCGGGATCAGGTGGAGGGGCCCGACGGTGCCCAGGGGCACATCCTCGTGGCTGCAGCGGATCCGGAGGCCCGGGTGCGGGTTCCCTGCCAGGTAGGCCTGGATCAGCTCGTGCAGGTATCCGGTGCTGATGATCACGTCGGTGAACCCGGCCCGCTCCAGCTGCCGGAGGATCACCTCAAGGATGGGGTGGTCCCCGATGGGCATCAGCGGCTTGGGGAGGACCGTCGTGTAGGGCAGGAGCCTCCTGCCCCGGCCGCCTGCAAGGATCACCGCCTGCATCGCATCCTCCTACACCGTGTACATCGCGGTCTTGTAGCCATCCAGATGCTCCCGGATCCAGGTGATCGTCCGGTCCAGCCCATCTTCCAGGTCTACCTGCGGCTTCCATCCCAGCACCTTTCCGGCGAGGGTGGGGTCACAGATCAGCTGCATCACCTCGCTCTGCTCCGGCCGTACCCGCTTCTCGTCAGCGACAATGGTGGCACCGGGGTTCACGCGGGCCAGCACGAGGCTAGCAAGCTCGCCGATGGTCACCCCCCGGCCGGTGCCCGTGTGGATCACCCTGCCGATGGCCTCGTCCACCTCCGCCATGCGCAGGAATGCCCGGACGGTATCATCCACGAAAGTGAGGTCCCGTACCGGGGTGAGCGACCCCAGGTGGATCCTGTCCGACGTGAGGGCCTGGGTGATGAGGGTGGGGATCACGGCCCGGGCCGACTGGCGGGGTCCGAAGGTATTGAAGGGCCGGAGGGTGGCGACGGGGAGGCCGAAGGAGCAGTAATAGGACTCGGCGATCTTGTCGGCCCCGATTTTGCTTGCCGAGTAAGGGGACTGGGCCTGCAGGGGGTGGCGCTCGTCGATGGGGGAATACACAGCGGTGCCGTACACCTCGCTTGTGGAGGTGTGGATGACCCGCTCCACACGGGCATGGCGGCAGGCCTCCATCACGTGCAGGGTTCCCCTGACATTGGTGTTCACGTAGGATCCCGGAGCAATATAGGAATAGGGGATGCCGATGAGCGCAGCCAGGTGGAAGACGATCTCCGCACCCTCCACCGCCGCGGCAACACTAGATGCATCGGTGACATCCCCAAGGATGACCGTGAGCCGGTCGCCGTGCTCTTCCGCGCGCTCCTCCAGCATCCCCCAGTCATTGCGGGCATTGTAGTGGACAAAGGCAGTCACGAAAGCACCGCGGTCCAGCAGTGCGTCCACCAGGTGACTGCCGATGAAGCCCCCTGCACCGGTGACCAGCGCGCTCTTCCCGTCCCATCTCATCCGCGTTGCCTCCCGGAGCGCTCCACCAGCTCCTCATACTCTTCTTCCACGCCCTGCATTAAAACCTGCCAGTCCCCCCGTGCGCGTATCGTCTCCCTCGCGCGGGTCCCCAGGGACCGGCGGAGGTCCGGGTCCCGGACCAGGCAGAGGATCCGGTCCGCCAGCGCTGCGGGGTCCCGGGGCGGGATTAAGAGGCCGTTCTCCCCATCCCGCACCCATTCGGGCACTCCCCCCACCGCGGTGGCGATACAGGGGAGGCCTGAGGACATGGCCTCCAGGAGCGAGACCGGCGTCCCGTCGGAGGTGGCCGTGGAGACAAAGATGTCGGCCCGGCGCAGATCGCCGGGCACCTGCTCGTAGCCGGTCCTTGGGGCGAAGGTGATGGTTCCGTCAAGACCCAGGGACGCGACGCGTGCCCGGGTGGCCCTTTCCTCGGGGCCGTCCCCCTTCAGCAGCAGGCGGGTGGCGGGCTCTGCCGCGTGCGCCTGTGTAAAGCCCTCCACCAGGGTGGCGCTGTCGTACACCGGGTAGAAGCCGCGGTTGGAGAAGACCAGCACGGGATCGCGGCGGGAGTAATCGCGATGGTCCGGGGAGAAGGCGGTGGTGTCGATGCCGAACGGCACGTGCCGGATCTTCTCCGGGGCAATGCCATAGTCGGCCATGATCCGTTTCCTCAGGTGCTCCGAAACGGCATGGATCCGGTCCACCCGCTCCAGCACCCGGCGGGTGAAGTGCCGGATGATCCGGCTCTTCGGGGGCAGAATCAGGATATCATCGCCCCATGCGGTGACCACCGTGGGCCTCCTCCCGTCACCCGGCAGGTGGAACCCGTACTTGGTGATGAAGTGGGCATGGACGAGATCCGGATCAATCGCGTGGATCAGGCGCTGGATCCGCACATGGCGGGGCCAGAAGGAGAGCCAGAGGTTGCCCCTCCGTGAGGGGATCACGTGCTCCGTAACACCCGGGATCGTCCTCCCCATGGGGTCGTAGGTGATCAGGTGTACGCGGTGGTTCCCTGCAAAGTATTCTGCCCACCGCTGGGTGTGGATGGACCGGCCGTCACCGATGATGCAGAGGTTCATGCCGGGATTGCTCCGTAACCCCGTTGGTGCCCGGATCTGATAACATCCTTCCCCCGCGTCGTTCCTCCTCACTCCGCCATGATGGTCGCCCGATTATTCTTCGCAGGATCTGCCCGTATCCACCAGGAACGCGGTGACCGGCACACCATCCACAGGCGCCACGATCCACGGGATGATCCGGAGCCGCAATCTCCGGCCGGGGAGCGTCGCCGAGGTGAGATCCAGGTCCTCGAGGAGGAGGATGGGGGGCTTTTCGCAGAGAAACGCGCGATGGCACGCACGGCCCTCTTCCCTGCGTGAAGCGGTGGCGATGGAGATCGTATCAGTGCCGAAGAGCCGGAGTTCAGGGTACTCTTCCCGCAGCCACGCCGGTAGATCCGGATCGATCCAGGGATTGTGCGCCAGGTAGCGGGAGGAGTCGGTTTCCCGGTACCTACTCCAGCCCGTGCGGAGAAGGAGCCCGCGGATGTCTGCCGGCACCCCGCCGGAGGATTGGATGTGTTCAGGTCCGATCCGGGCGTCGGCTGCCGTGGCTATGTCGAGGGAGATGACCGGTTCCAGCACTATCTCCCCGCCGCAGAGGTCAGCCACCGTGGCGCCATCCGGGCAGAAATGGCGGGGAGCATCCAGATGGGTTCCCGAATGGGAGTGGACCAAAAACAGGGATGCATTGGAGGAATCGCCCGCGGCAAGCGAGCAGAAGGGGACAACCTCCGGCCCGGGCGTTCCGGGATAGAGGGGGGTGTCCAGGCGGAGGGGATGGGAGATGCGGATCACGGTACCCTCCTCTCCAGAAAGCGGCCCAGCTCGGCCAGGTCCTGTACGACCGCCACGATTCCCTCCCTCCCGCTGAACCGGTCGGGATCTCCAGGAAGGATCCGTCCCGCGAAGGGCACGCCCGCGTCCTGCGCGGCACGGTAATCGTTCAGGGCATCGCCGACAAAGAGCATCCGGGAGGGGGGGTGGCCTTCCCGTTGCATGATTTCCCGGATGCAGTCCACCTTCTTCCTGGGCGCGCCGTAGATACCCCGGAAGTACCGCGCCATCCCCCTCCGCGAGGCAATATCCCGGAGCTCCTCTTCAGGCGAGGCCGACACCACGTACAGAGGAACCCGGGAGGAGAACCGTTGCAGGAACTCTTGCGCACCCCGAACATAGGGTGCCGCGAGCACACCGTCGATGACCAGCCGGTGATATTCATCTGACAGGCGGCGGAACTCCTGATCCGGTAGTTCCCTCTTCAGGATGGAAGCATAGATGTGGCGGAACTTGTCGAACCGGGAGACACCGGTGTTCTCGCGGTGGTACTCCACGATCTCGTCCACGTGTTCCGGGAGATCTGCAAAGAGGGACCGGAAGGCGTCGGTCTTTACGCCGACGGATTCCAGGACGACCCCGTCAAAGTCCAGGATGATGGCCCGGATCCGGGGATCCTGCGTCACGGGCTGCATCCCCTGGTGGCAGCGTACGAACGGACCGGGACGCAAAATCCCCGCGATGTCCCCGTGCCTCCCTCCCCTCCCTCTTCCCGGCCCATCCTCCCTCCCTACGACGGATCCTGGATCCCCCAGACCGTTCGCCGGTACTCCTGCGCAAGCCTCTGGAACGCCTCGTCCCCTTCGTCAGTGCTGGCTTCGGCGAGCCGGATCTCCCCATACCGATCCTCCGGGAACCTGACGTAGAGCGGGAAGGTCCGGAGGAGGCCGTTGATCTCTTCCTTCGGGAACCCGGGCATGTCCAGGGTTGAATCCACCAGTGACTGGACCGGATCGTCGGCCCGCAGGTATCCCTCCCGGATGGCCACCTCCCGCAGGTGGGTGCCGTGGTAGGGTTTGAAGGCAAAGCAGTTGGTGCTGTCAGCACTGATGGCGCGGTTCAGGCGGATCGTATCAAAGGCGAGGTTCCTCGTCTCACCCGGAAAGCCGATCATGTTGTTCACCGTGACCGGTATCCGGTGCCGTGCAAAGATGGCAAATGCGTCCAGGACCTGCCGGTTCGTGAAGTTCTTCCGCAGGACCCGCTTCCGGAACTCCTCGTTGCCATGCTCGATCCCGATGGAGATCCGGTCACACCCCATCTCTTCCAGGGTGCGTACCCGTTCCTCGGTGATCGTCTCGACCCGCGACTGGCACCAGAACGGCAGGTGGATCCGTTCCCGGTAGGCACGGCCGAACTCCTGGAACCGCTGGTCGTTCATGGCAAGGAACGTCTCTGAGTTGATGTAGATGTACTCGGCACGGTACTTCCTGACCTGGGACTCCAGTTCCGCGATGATGCGCCCGTTGCTCTTCACCCGGAAATACCGCCCTCCGCATCCTTCCTTGTACAGGGACCGGAGGGCGGGTGCCGCGCAGAAGGTGCAGTTGTACGGGCACCCCCGGTCGATCTCGATGGGGATCATCCGGAAGACCTTGCCCTGCATGGGACGGAAAAACCGCGCCTCCTCGAAGATGGTGAAATCGTTGTACGGGATCGTATCCAGGTCCACCAGGGGACGCATGGGGGATTTAACGGTCCCGCCGTTCCGCCTGGTCCAGATGTTAGGGATCCCGGCAGGGTCTTCGCCGCATGCCAGCCGTTCACAGACCTCCGGGAGGGCTTCCTCGCCCTCGCCGAAGCAGACCATGTCGATCTCGGGCCGTGCCAGGATCTCCTCGGGATTGAGAAGCACGTGGACGCCGCCGGCGATCACCGGTACCTTCCGGGGCCCGAGGGACCGGATCAGGCGAAGGGCCAGGGGAAAGGTATCCTCCACCATGGTGATGGCGATCAGGCCGGGCTGGAACGAGCGGACCTTTTCGGCGAAGTCTGCAAAGACCTCCGTCTCTTTGTACCGGATCCCGTAGCGTTCCAGGTCAAAGGGCCTGACCTGGAGGTATTCTACCCTCCGCTGGTCGATGGACGTCTCCTCCACGGGGTACAGCGTCGTGTCGAAGAGGGATACCGTGAACCCCCTCTCCTTCAGGCAGGCCGAGAGGATGGAGATGTTGCTGGGGAGGAGGTTGACCATCTGGAGGTTGGGGTAGACGAGGAGGACCCGGAACGTCACCATGGCAGTATCAGGGTGTACTATTGGGGGTGCATCGTTATATAGTAATTTTCCGGGAAGGGGGATTACCTGATTCGGTTCTCCCCATGCCAGTGTCCGGGATCAGGGTCTCTTCACCAGGTGGCAGAGGTAGAAGTGGGTGAAGCATCCGCAGAACATGTCGCGTTCAAAGAGACGCCAGAGCGGGATCACGATCCTCCCGAGGAGGGTCCTCCCCTCGATCACGGTGGCAATCCGGCTGCGTTCGATAGTGAAAGGGGTGTGGGTGGCAACCCTATGGAGATCGTCGGGACTGAACTCGAAGATGTGGTGCTGGTGGACCGGTTTGGTAGGATCATAGAGGCGGGGATGGATGGTAGTACTTGTCACGTGGGGGACCGAGAGGATCAGGGAGCCGGAGGTGACCCGGGCTGCTTCGTGCAGCATGAGGATGGGGTTGGGAACGTGCTCTAGGGTCTCAAAAAGGAAGAGCACGGCAAGGGAGTTGTCCCTGAAGGGCAGGTGCTCGATATCGGCACGGATGGCATCAAGCCCCCTCCCGTGGAGAATGGTCACAGCCTTTTCACTGATATTCACGCTGATGCCCCCTTCCCCCATGGAACGGAGGAAGATCCCGTTGGTATCCCCCAGGTCCGCCACCAGGCCGGGTGAACTGTCCTGCAGGCATTGCCTGATGAAAAGGATTCTGTCGATGGTGAAGCTGCGGACCACGGTCTGGAGCCCCCGGTCCTCCAGATCGATGTCCCCAAAGTGCGTCCGATCGTCCTCAGCGCTGACCAGCCGCCGGGTTGTCTCATCGAGCCTGCGGGCTTTCTCTTCAAGGATAATGGATGCATTCTCGTCCATTAGGGAGAAGAGCCAGCGGTGATGGTCCACGCCGAGGATGCGGAAGAGAGATCGTCCCGCTGCCACCGCTGCGGCTCGGAGGACCATCAGGGTTCGGGGTGCGTGTTCCATGGATCTGGAAGAGGATGGGTGATGGCACCAGATAATCACTTCGATGCCCGTTGAAGAAACGGATTCTCCATTCCCGCCGTATCCTGGTGATTTTCTCTCCAATCCGGAAAGTATAATATCCGATATCTCACATCTGGTACCATCGTAATTTTTATTGGAAGCTGTGACGGTTGATTCCATGAGCATTCTCATCACTGGCGGTGCAGGATTCATCGGTTCCCACATTGCACATCGGTTGGTGAACGACGGGAAGGAGGTCATCATCCTCGATAATCTCTCCACGGGATTTCAGGAGAATATTCCTCCCGGAGCCCGGTTCCTCCGGCTGGATCTCTCGGATGAATCCTTTGTCAGGGATCTCAGGGATATCGAGGTTGATGCCGTGATCCACATGGCCGCCCAGTCCTCCGGCGAGATATCCTTCGACGACCCTGTCTACGACCTCAGGACGAATACCCTCGGGACCCTCCTTCTCCTCAAATGGTCTCTGGAGCATGAGGTGAAGAAATTCATCTTTACCTCGTCCATGACGGCCTACGGTGACGGGACATCCACAGCCCGCGTGGAAACCGATCCGACGAGGCCCAAATCATTCTATGGTGTTGGGAAATGCGCCTCAGAATTCTACATCAACATTTTCGCTGACATAGGGCTGAACACCACCATCCTCCGGCTCTTCAATGTCTATGGCCCCGGCCAGAATATGGAGAACCTGAGACAGGGGATGGTCAGTATCTACATGGCGTATATTGCACAGAACCAGCCGATCCTGGTGAAAGGGCCCCTGGACCGGTTCAGGGACTTTGTGTACATTGACGATGTGATCCGGGCTGTCGACCTGGCCATGGAAAGCCCCCAGTCACGGGGAGGCACTTTCAACGTCTGCACCGGGAGGAAGGTCTTGGTCTCCGAGCTTCTTGGGATCATTATGGAAGCCTTCGGGCACCCGAGGGGAACCTATCCGGTGACCCTCGGTCCCCGGACACCCCGGGACCAGGACGGTGTCTTTGGCTCGTACGACCTGATCCGGAGCCGGCTGGGATGGGAACCCCGCGTCACCCTCGAGGAGGGCGTGGCACGGATGGCCGCATGGGCGAAGGAGTACTATCACCGGAAATCAGGTGTCCGGTAGGAAAGGGAAATCCCCTGCTGCGGCAAGCGATTACCTCCGTGTTTGGTATGGGAATCAGGACGTTTCTGGAAGAGGTGGTGGAACAGGGGGTCACCCTGCTCCCTGACAACCGTGTGGGGATCCGGCTCCGGTGCAGGTACTGGTCCCGGCGCCTCGCGGCGGGGTCGGCTCCCCGGACGATAGGAAAATTCTCACTGATGAAGAGGCCGGAGAAGATATTCATCGGCCAGTCGGTCATCAACAACTTTGTCACCCTGGACGCGACCTATGGCGAGGGGATCAGGATCGGTGATCAGGTACTCATTGGACCCTATACCGTCGTTGTTTCCTATGATCACGGGTTCGAAGACAGGTCCCGGCCCATCAGGGAGCAGGAATGCCAGGGAGGCCAGGTCACCATTGAGGATGATGTCTGGGTAGGTGCCCACTGCGTCATCACCCGCAACGTGACCATCGGGAGGGGGAGTGTTATCGGCGCCGGATCGGTGGTGACCCATAATATCCCTCCCGGTTCCATCGCCCACGGGTCGCCAGCCCGGGTTGTGGGCCAGCGGGGCAGTGCGGACTAGGGGGCATCGGCGTATTCAGCAGACCTGGCCATGGAAGCCGTGAACCGGAGGAGTGCGGTGCACCGATGCGGGGAGTGAACACGGTTGTCTTTCTCTGGGAGACCGCGTTTACGGAACGGGACCACCAGCGGATGGGCATTGAGACCCTTGCCCGGCATGGGTACCGTACCGAGATCTGGAACCTTTCCCCGCTCCTCCACCGGAAGCCCGCTGCGGTCTACCAGCCAAAGGGGGCAGGGTCCGCGCAGCGGGTCCGTTGCTTCCGGACCCGGCGGGAAGTGGAGGATGCTGTTGCCGATCTGGATGATTCCTGCCTTGTCAACTGCTTCATCGGGTTCACCGCCTCCACCGGGTTCATCTACCGGGCCCTCTCCCGGTGCGGGGTCCGATATGCGGTGCCCTCCTTCAATGCGCTGCCGGAACTCCGTGATATGAAAACCTCCGATGCCGGAAGGGTGCTGGCACGGATCCTCCACAACCTGTCGGGACTGCAGATCAGGAAATACCCCGGGGTGATCCTGACCTCGTTCCTGCGGAACCATTACCGTCTCTTCGGGATCTCTCCCGCCAGCCTGCTCCTCGCCGGGGGGGTGAACCCGGTTCAGCATACGGTCTACCCCGTGGGGCCCCGCACACGCACCATCTGGCTCCACGCGATGGATTACGACATCTACCGGTGCCTGCGGAACCAGGCCATTACCCCGGAGCCCCACATAGGAGTCTTCATCGACGGCTATGACTTCCACCACCCCGATATCGCCAGGAGCGGGGAAGCCCCCTATCCCTGGGTGGATGAGTACTACCGCCGCCTGCAGGCCTTTTTCGGTTTCCTCGAGGAAACACGCGGAATGAGGATCGTGGTGGCAGCGCATCCCCTCTCCGACTACGCAGAACCGGAACGGATCTTCGGCAATCGCCCGGTCATCCTTGGGAGGACACCGGAGCTGATCCACCAGTCCCGCTTCACGATGATGCATGCCAGCACCGCGGTGAACTTCGCCGTTCTCTTCCGGAAGCCGGTGCTCTTCCTCACTGACGAGAACTACCGCCACCATATCTTGGGTCCCATGATCGAGACCATGGCGGACCGGTTGAACCAGCCGCTCCTCCACCTGGACCAGCCGGACACCTTTCCCCTCGCAGACTCACTCGCTGTAGATCCCGGGCGTTACCGTCGCTACCAGCACGAGTATCTGAAGCGGGAGGGATCGGAGGACCTTCCCTTCTGGGAGATCTATATCAGGGCCCTGAGGGAGCCCGATCGGGAGGGTTCACGGCAGAGCCGTCCGGAAGAACCAGCGACCGGATCAGTGCTGGATTCACCGGGCCGAACAGGCCGGTAATGTAGTCCCGGACTGCCCGACAATCTCCCCACGGATGGTCCAGGAGATGTCTCGCCGCTGCCCGGAGCTCTTCAGGGGAACGGACAGAGGGGACCAGGGAACAGTCCTCAAAGATATTGATGTCAATGGAACAGTCGGACTTGACATGGATGACCGGAATTCCTCGGGCGGCTGCCTCCACAGCCACGGTGGATTCCGTGTAAAGGAGGAGGCCCGCAGAGTCGAGGAGTTCATTCACAGGCTCTTCTGAGATCCCGAAATGCGGTGGGAGGGGGGGAACCAGGGCCTCCAAGTAGCTGAACGGCAGGTTCGGATGGCACTTGATCCGGACCGTAAGGTCCGGATCATCCCGGAACGCCCGGATGGCTTTCGAGACCAGCTCGATGGTCCTCGTGATGCTGACGGAGCCTGCCAGGACAATCACCCTGCCCCGGGACGAACGGTTCGGGCCGGGAGGGGCGGTGATGCCATCGTAGCGAAGGGCCCCGCTGACATGGATTCGGTCCATGGGGAACCCGGCCGAGGACAGTACATGGCGCGGTCGTTCGCCATTGGCGAGGATCACGTCGGGGAGGGGGGTACAGGCGCGTTCCCGTAGGGAGTAGCTGTAGGAGAGGTTGTTGGGATTCACGATGGCGTGGGCGTACCCAATGGTACGGGCACCGGGCTGCACCTCCCGGATCCCGGCCAGGGAGCACTTTTCCCACATCTGGTTCTCGAACGTGTAGATAAAGGCTGCCATGGGGTTTTCGGAGGCAAGGTGGCGGCTTGCCAGGTAGCAGAGATAGGACTGTGCACCCCGTGCGGACGCGGTATCCGCAGTGATCTCTTCGGAGATGAGCGGATCGACCCTGATCCCGTCCAGGGCAGGAACGGTACCCAGGCATGCGTACGAGCACGATGCAGCCCGGATCGCCCTCAGGATGTCGGCAGGGCAGAGGAAGTGCTCCTGGAGCTCGTACCCCAGGTTCCTCACCCGTCGCAACCGGAGGAGGGCCGGGAGGTATCCTATCGTGGGGAGGACGTCGACGATATAGCAGACGGGCGCCACAGGAGAGATGATGGGGACGAGATCGCCGTAGAAGATATCCCAGAAGGAACCGGGTATCCTGAACGAGCGGGCGTCCGTCCAGGCATGGAGGTACACAGTGCCGGGGGAATGGCCCCCTGTTCTTTCCCTGAGAAGGTGGTGGATGTGGGCCAGGAGGATCCTCCCCAGGTAGCGCACCGCGAACCACGCATGGTGGATTGCACCCTGGAGCCATGCACGAAGGCGGACGAGGAACTGAGGAGGGAACCGCCCGCAGCACTGGATGTTGCCATGCCCCCGTCTGGCCAGGTTGCCGGCGAGTGTCTGCTGGATTCCGGGAGAACCGCAGACCACGGCCACAGTACCCTCGGCCTGCTCCAGGTGCTCCATGCATGCGGCGATGGAACAGAAGGAGAGGTAGAAGGATGATGCGAATGGATTCTTCTCTGAAAGGGACGTGAGGAGCCATGGGAGGGAGCAGGGTTCTTTCGAGAGGCCACCGATGAAGTCGATATAGGCCGCCCGGTACCGGCGGGCGACATCCTGTAGCGTGGCGGTGATATCGACCCTCGCGATGGATGGTCCAAAGGCCTCCTGCATCCGGGCTGCTGCCACCGGATCGCTCCCCAGGTACATCCACCCGCTGATATGCTCTCCACGGGCGCCGGCCCGGAGGCGGCGGACCTGGGATGGGTGCGGGGAGATGAGGATGATCGAGGACGGGTGTTTCCCGCTGCCATCATTCATTGCCAGGTTCCCAGTGGTCCAATGTGGATTGTATTTCTACTAATAACTTCTTGAAAGGGCATAACAATCAATAGGGAGAAAATGGAAGGTATTGATATGGGTAAACCCAAAATCGCGATTACTATTCGTTCATTTGGGGAAGGAGGGCGGGCATTGGAGCGCCTCTGGGACCAGGTGTCCCTTACCTACCATAATACCTCCTCCCGGCGGCTCACCGAGGATGAGTTGGTCGCCGTCCTCCGGGACGCGGAGGGAGTCATCGCCGGGACCGAACCCTTCACCAGCCGGGTGCTGGAATCGTCGCCGTTGCTCAGAGCAATCTCACGGGTAGGATCAGGGACCGACTCCATCGATCACGGGGCAGCCCGCGAACGCCGGATCGCCATACTTACCACACGGGAGGCACCGGTCCGTGCCGTGGCAGAGCATACCATGGCACTGACGCTGGCATGCCTGAAGCAGATCCCCCAGCACGACCGTGCCATGAGAGACGGGAAGGAGGGCAGTGTCCCGGGCCGGATGCTGCAGGGACGGTCTGTGGGTATCATCGGACTCGGCCGGATCGGCCACCAGGTCGCCCGGTTCCTGGAGCCTTTCGGATGCCGGATCCTGTACTTCGACATCCTCCCGGCAAAGGATGTTGGGGCGGCATGGGAGCAGAAGGAGACACTCCGCGAGGTGCTGGAAGAGTCGGACATCCTCTCGCTCCATGCGACCCCTACGGTGTCAGGAAAGCCTATACTGGATGAGGAAGCATTTCATTCTATCAAGCAAGGAGTGATCATCATCAATACGTCCCGTGGATCCCTGATCGATGAAGATGCCCTCCTCCGGGCCATTCGCACAGGTACGGTTGCCGGCGCAGGTCTCGATGTGTTCCGGACCGAGCCGTATAGGGGTCAGCTGCTCGCCTGCCCCCAGGTCATCGCTACGCCCCATGTGGCGTCCAATACCCGTGAATCGCGGGACGCAATGGAGTATGAAGCGGTGGAGAACCTGCTGGAGGCTCTGGAAGGAGGTGGACCGTGAAGGCCTTTGTCAGCGGTGGAGCGGGATTCCTCGGACGGTACCTGGTGAAGGAGCTCCTGGATCAGGATTTCGACACGGTCCTCTATGACATGTCCCCACCGGATCCCGGCTCCATAAACGGCGAGGTTTTCTCACGGGCGGAGTATATCCAGGGGAACATCCTGGACCGGGACCATCTCAGGGAGTCCATGGAGGGATCTGACCTGGTTTTTCACACGGCAGCCATTGCCGAGATTGACCGGGCCAAGACCCTGCCCATCACCACCATGGAGGTGAACGTGCTGGGTACAACCCAGTGTCTCCAGTCAGCCCTGGAGTGCGGGGTGAAGCGGTTCCTCTTTGCGAGTTCTGTCTATGTCTCCGGGACCCGCGGATCTTTTTATCGGATCTCCAAACAGACCGGCGAAGCACTCTGCAAGTCCTATCGGGAGGAGTACGGGCTCGAGTACACCATCCTGCGGTATGGGAGCCTCTACGGGAGGGAGGCAAACCACTGGAACTTCATTCACACCGTCTGCCGTGAGCTCCTCACGACAGGGAAGTTCCACTACACGAGCTCACCCGAGGCGGTGCGGGAGTACATCCATATCAACGATGCAGCCCGGGAGACTGTCCGTATCGCCCGGGATCCTGCCTGTGCCAACAAGGCGGTCCTTCTCACCGGCCACCAGCGGATGAAGATGAAGGAGTTCTTTGAGATGGTCGAGGAGATTCTGGGGAGGAAGATCACCATTACCTATGCCCAGACCTCGGAGCAGCACTATATCCGCACCCCCTATGCGTTCACCGTCGAAGTTCCGCTCCGGTATAACCTCCCTACCTACGTGGATATCAGCGAGGGGATCCTGGACTGCCTGAAAGAGGTGCAGAAGGAACTGGATACCGAATCGCAGGGGGGCGGTTGAACCATGGGTCTCCGGGAGCGGATCCATCGGAAGGAGATCACCCTGGGATCCTGGATCACCCTGGGGCACCCGGCCATCGGCGAGATCATGGCCGGATGCGGTTTTGACTGGCTGACCATCGATCTCGAGCACAGCGCCATCACCCTCGGGGAGTGCCAGCACCTCATCCAGGTCATCGAGCTCCGGGGCTGCGTACCGCTGGTCCGGGTCGGCGAGAATGATCCGAACCTGATTAAAAGGGTGATGGACGCGGGTGCTCACGGGGTCATTGTTCCCATGGTGAACTCGCGGGCTGAGGCGGAACAGGCAGTGAGGTCGGTGAAGTATCCACCGGTGGGATTCCGTGGAGTTGGATACGGGAGGGCGCAGGGATACGGTCTCCATTTTGACTCCTACCGCGAGTGGAATGCACAGGACTCACTGGTCATCGTGCAGATCGAGCATACGAAGGCAGTGGAACATATGGCGGAAATTCTTACTGTCCCGGGAGTGGATGCCTTCATTGTCGGCCCCTACGATCTCTCCGCATCCCTCGGGATTCCCGGGGAATTCTCCCACCCCGATTTTCTCCATGCCATGGACAGTATTCGTAAGACCATGGGGGACTTTTCCGGTGTTGCCCCAGGAATTCATGTGGTCCAGCCGGTCCCGTCCGACGTGGCGCTCAGGCTGGAGGAAGGGTACCGGTTCCTGGCCTACAGCCTGGACACCCTGGTCCTGGCTGAGACGCTGCTCTGCGATATCCAGGTCTTTGGCAGGGGGCGGTGGAAACCCCGGCCGCCCGTCAAGGGGGGGCTCCGGTGAGGACCATCGGGGTCATTCCTGCACGGATGGCTTCGAGCCGGTTCCCGGGAAAGCCGCTGGCGTCCATCCTTGGCATTCCGATGGTCGAGCATGTGTACAGGCGATCGGCCATGAGCCGAACCCTGGACGCTGTTTTCGTGGCCACCTGCGACCGGGAGATCGCCGCAGCAGTTGGGGACTTCGGTGGGGAAGCGGTGATGACCGCTGCCTGCCACGAACGGTGTACCGACCGGGTCGCGGAGGCGGCTTCCGGGCTGGAAGGGGAGATCATCGTCATCATCCAGGGGGATGAACCCATGGTCCGCCCGGAGATGATCGATGACGCGGTGGCTCCCATGCGCGAGGACCCCTCCGTCGAGTGTGTCAACCTGATGTCAGAGATCCGGGATCCGGAGGATTTTCTGGACCCCAATGAGGTGAAGGTGGTGGTGGACCGGAACGGGAATGCACTCTATTTCTCCCGCGAACCCATACCCTCATCCAGGAAGTACGGAAAACCCGTTACCGGGCACCGGCAGGTATGCATCATGCCTTTTCGCAGGGAGTTCCTCTTCCGCTACACCCGGCTGGAACCAACTCCCCTGGAAGTCATCGAATCGGTGGACATGCTGCGGATCCTGGAACACGGATACCGGATTCGGATGGTGGAGACCCGGTTCGAAACCTTCAGCGTTGATACCCCGGAAGACCTGCGGCATGTCGAGCATCTGATGAGGGGAGATCCCCTCACCGCATCGTACCGGGGATGATCGGTATGAGCCACCGGAGCAGGTCGTTTCCGCTGGGCGGCCGGATCGTCGGGGAAGGTGCGCCCTGCTTCCTGATCGCAGAGGCCGGGGTGAACCACAACGGGGATCCCGACCTGGCCCGGCGGCTCATCGACGCCGCCAGAACCGCAGGTGCCGACGCAGTGAAGTTCCAGTCCTTCTCTGCCGATGCCCTCGTGGCCGGATCCGCCCCGAAAGCCAGGTACCAGGAGGCAGCGATGGGTGAGAACATCACCCAGCAAGGGATGCTGAGGGACCTTGAGCTCCCGCCCGGTGCACTCGGGGACCTGGCAGGGTATGCCCGGGGAAAGGGGATCCTCTTTCTCTCCTCCCCATTCGATAAGGAGAACGCGGACAGGCTCACTACCCTCGGAGTGCCGGCGTTCAAGATGGCATCCGGGGAGATCACCAACCTCCCCTTCCTGCGCTATGTGGCACGCAAGGGCAGGCCGGTCATCCTCTCCACCGGCATGGCCACCCTGGGGGAGATTGAGGAGGCGGTCCAGGTGATCCGGGATGCGGGGGTGGGGGAGATCCTCCTCCTCCACTGCGTGACCAGCTATCCCGCTCCCCTTGAAGCCATGAACCTCCGGGTCATCCGGACGCTCCGCCAGGCCTTCCAGCTTCCGGTCGGCCTCTCGGACCATACCCTGGGGCACATCGCATCGGCCGTGGCCGTTGCCCTGGGTGCCTGCGCCATCGAGAAGCACCTCACCATGAGCCGCTCCCTCCCCGGACCCGATCACCGGGCGTCTGCCGAACCCCCAGAACTGGCAGAGCTGGTGAAGGTGGTGCGTTCCGTTGAGCTGGCCCTGGGCACCGGGGTCCGGAAGCCCAGTGCCGAAGAGGTGGAGATCGGACGGGTGGTGCGGCGGAGCCTGGTGGCAGCGGTGGATATCTCCAGGGGCGCGGTCCTCACAGAGTCCATGGTGGCAGCTAAGCGGCCAGGGACCGGTGTCCCGCCGCGGTTCATGAACCGGTTCATCGGCAGGCGAGCGCTCAGGGATATTTCGGCCGATACACAACTTACCTGGGACCTGGTGGAATGACCCGGAGAAAAATCCTTGCTGTCTCCGGAACCCGGGCCGATTATGGCCTGATGAGGCCGGTCTTTGCTGCTATCCGGAAGCATCAGGGCCTGGACCTGGAGATCGCTGCCACAGGCATACACCTCATGGAGGAGTACGGCCTCACCGTCAGGGAGATCCTGGCAGACGGGATCCCGTTCCGGCGGGTGGAGGCCACCTATTCGGGGGACGACCGGCCGTCCATGGCCCGTTTCCTCGGGGCATTCATCCAGGGCTTCACCCGGCTCGCAGACGAGATCCGGCCCGATATTCTCCTGCTCCTTGGCGACCGCGCCGAGATGCTGGGGGGTGCTGCCGTGGGTGCCTACCTGGCCATCCCCGTCGCACACGTGCATGGCGGCGACCGGTCGTCCACGGTGGACGACCCGGTCCGGCACGCCATCACCAAGCTCTCCCACCTCCACTTCGCTGCGACCCGGGCGAGCGCGGACCGCATCCTCCGGCTGGGGGAAGATCCCTCCCGCGTCTTTGTTGTCGGGGCTCCGTCGCTGGACGTCCTGGTCAACGAACCGTCGGAGGACCGGGAAGCCCTGTTCCGCCGGTACGGCCTCCGGCCGGAGGAGCCCCTGATCCTTGTACTCCAGCACCCGGTCACCGTGGAGATGGAGCACGCAGCCGACCAGATGCGGGAGACCCTCCGCGCGGTGGAGGAGGTGCAGCTCCCCGCCCTGGTCCTGTACCCGAACGCCGACGCCGGCGGAAGGTCCATGATCCGGACGATCCGGGAGTTCGAACACCTCCCCTTCCTGCGGGTGCTCCCGCACCTGCCCCACCGGGACTACGTCGCGTTCCTCCGGAATGCCGCGGTCCTCGTGGGGAACTCCTCCAGCGGGATCATCGAGGCCCCGGTGCTCCATCTCCCGGTGGTGAACATCGGCACCCGCCAGGAGGGGAGGGAACGGTCCGAAAACGTCCTGGACGCGGGGTACCGTACGGCCGAGATCGCCGCCGCCATCCGCAAAGCGGTATCGGACGTATCGTTCCGGGAGCAGGTGAGGGCCTGCCGGAACCCGTACGGGGACGGGCATGCCGGTGAACGGATCGCCCGGATCCTTTCAGAGGTCCCGCTCGGGCCGGACCTGGTGCAGAAGGTGATGGCCTACTGAATCCGGTCTCCCCCTCCCCGCGCCCTGTCGCCTCCGACCGGCAGCCGGCCCCGGATCAGCCCCGGAGAGTGCTCGTGATCGAGGAGTTGTCTTCTCTCCACCTCCTCTGGCTGATCCTCCGCCCGCCTGCCGTCTCCGCCGTCCATTACATCCATGCAAAACGCCTGCGCCCCCGCCTGGTGAGCTCCGCCCGCGCCCGCCTCCACCGCCGCGGAATTCCCCTGGAGAAACTGGAGTATGCCCGGTTCCCGGGATCCTACTTCGAAGCCCAGGAGGAGACCTACCTCCATGCGAATGACCGGATCTATGACCGGCACCGGGACAATCTCTACCTGCGCCTGGTCTTCTCATTCCTTGATGTCCCGGAGGCTGAGATTGCCCTTAAAAAGGAGCTCTTCAACCGCTATACGCTGCGGAGGGTCAAGACCTGGGTCCTCCTCAGGCACCTCTCGCGGGACTGCCCCCGCATTGACTTCATCCCCCTCGACAGTGAAGATGCCGCATCCGCTCTCTCGTTCCCTCCCGGCGAGCTTCCGGAAGTCTCGGTCCCCCCGCCCTTCACCCTCCTGAACCGCATGAGGGCTGCTCTCGGGAACTTCCTGCCCCTTCTCATCCCCTTCCTGCTGCTCGCCCTGATCCTGAAGGTAGCAGGGAAAGGGGTGACCCTGGCCACCCCCGACCCCGTGGCATACGACCTGGGATTTGATATCCAGGAGCTGGGGCTGAAAAGGGACCGGGGCCTCGTCAATGGCGAATTCTTCCTGTACGATGAAGGGGTTTTCCATCCTTCAAAGATCCTCCATGTGGTCCGCTCCCGCCTGGAAGATGCCGCCGCGAGGGAGAGCCTGGAACGGATCGGATGCCCGTTCGTGGAGTTCAGCCGGATCAGATCCCCCCTTTCCTACCTGCTGGGAAGGGGAGTCCGGGACCTCATGGGAAGAGCCTCCCTCCGAGCCCTCTCGGTCTCCTTCACCGCTGACCGGCGGTCCTTTTTCCTGTACCCTTCCCTCGCGGTCCTGAAGCTGGCCATGGAGTGGGAGGTCTTCTACCGTCACTACCCGGTCAGGGTCTTCATTGCCCGGGACGAGTACTCCCCTGCCCACATCGTCCGCACACTGGTGGCGAGGCGGCACGGCTGCCGGACCGCCTCCTTCCAGTGGGCGGACCTCTCGGACCGGGGAGACCAGACCAGCCATTTCCTCTTTGACCGGTACGCCCTCTGGGGTGATTTCTACCGGGACTTCCTGGCAAAGTCCCTTCAGGGCTCGGGCACCGAGGTGGTGGGGGCCAACATCTACGGATCAGACACCATCCACCGCATGGTGGAGGCCGGGGCGGTTCCTGAGAAGTACCGGGAGATCGGGAAGGGCCACACCATTGTAGCGGTGATGGGATCCTCCTTTTCCCCCGATCTCTTTGTCACGAGGGAGATGACCCTCCGGTTCTACCGGGAGACGGTAGAGGCCCTCGCGGCCCACGAGCATGTCTTCTGTATCCTGAAGCCCAAGAATGATGCCCTGGATGAGGAGCTCTCGGCACTGGCAGAGAAGTTCCCCCGCACCGTTATCGAGCGATCCCTCCACACCTACGCCTTTCTCCTGGTGCCGGATCTGGTCATCGCCAGCTGCAATTCATCGGTGGGGCTGGAGGCACTGATGGCAGGAAAAAAGGTCCTGTATTACGAGGTGAGCGGCTTCTCCGGTCACCTTTATGCCCGGTTCAGCCCGCTCCTCGTGGCCTTTAACCGGGAGGAGCTGGAGCGGAACCTGGACCTGATCCTCCGGAAGGGCGTGTACCTCGGGACTGCCCTTCTGGAGGAGATTCGCCGGAGCCACGGCCTCTGTTTCGACGGGCACGTGACCCGGAGGTTCCGCCAGATGTGCCTGGATCTGCTGGCAACTCCTGACTGAAGGTACCCCGGGAGGAGGAACCGGAAGAATCCCACCCTGTCAGCCCCGTCCCTCCCCAGCCGGACCCGGGTGGTTTTATCTCTTTTGCACCGGTACAGTATGATCAGGATGCGGTTCCCGGACTGGCAGTACCCGGAGATTCCCGAGGGTACGCCCACAAAATATCACTGGCTGGTCACCCATCGCGAGAACCTGCGCCTCGGATACCGGACTGACATCGGGGCCTTTACGTATATCAATGCCCTGCACGGCGTGACAATCGAGGATTTCGTGCAGATCGGGTCCCACTGCTCCCTCTATTCCCTCTCCTCCATCGATAACCGCTCGGGTCCGATCCACCTGAAGCGGAACTGCAGGGTGGGAACCCACAGCGTGGTCATGCCTTCCGTTTCCGTCGGCAGAAACGCCATCATCGGTGCCTTCAGCCTCGTGAACACGGATATCCCGGAGGGGGTCGTGGCGTACGGGATCCCTGCCCGGGTGATGCGGACTCTCTCGGACCAGGAACTGGCTGACATGGAGAGGGATCTGGAATGAGCTGGAAGGTGCCCCTCTTCCGCATCTACTGGGACCAGGACGACGTGGACCGGGTCACGGAGGTCATCCGGTCAGGGGCGTACTGGGCCAACGGGCCCCAGATCGCTCTGTTCGAGGAGGGGATCCGGAGATACCTGGGAACCGGCCATGCCCTGACGTTCTCATCAGGTACCAGTGCCCTCCACGCCGTGCTCCAGGCGGCGGGAGTCGGGGCCGGGGACGAGGTCATCGTGCCCTCCTTCACCTTCATCGCCACCGCGAACGCACCCATCTTCGTCGGTGCGCGGCCCGTGTTCGCGGACATCGAGGAGACCACGTTCGGGATCGATCCGGAAGACCTCGCGAGGCGCATCACCCCCCGGACCCGTGCCATCATCCCGGTCCACTACGGGGGGTGTCCCTGCCGGATCCAGGAGATCCGGGAGATCGCTTCCGATCACGGACTGCTCGTCATCGAGGATGCCGCGGAGGCGTTCGGGGCGAGGGTACGGGGGAAGAGGGCCGGGACCTTCGGCAACGCGGCGGTCCTCAGCTTCTGCCAGAACAAGATCCTCAGCACGGGTGAGGGCGGTGCGGTGGTCACCGACGATCCGGAGTGGCACCGGCGGCTGCAGCTGATCCGTTCCCACGGGAGGAACGAGGAGGGCACCGATTACTTCTCCACCACCGCCATGCAGGACTACGTCACCCTGGGGTACAACTTCCGGATCTCCAGCCTGACGGCTGCCCTGGGCCTGGCCCAGCTCTCCAAGGTGGATCACCTGATCGCCCTCCGGCGGGCTGCGGCGGAGACCTACCGGCGGGAGCTGCACCGGCGTGTGCCCCGGTGCCATGTCCCGGAGGCTCCGGAGGGGTTTGAGCCGGTGTACCAGATCTTCTCTGTCCGGGTCCCGGAGCGGGACGGCCTCTCCCGGCACCTGGAGTCCCGGAAGATCCTCACCAAGGTTTACTTCCCCCCGGTCCACCTGACCCACTATTACCGGAAGGTCCTCGGGTATGATGTCTCCCTCCCGGTCACCGAACGGGTCTCCCGGGAGATCCTCTCCCTGCCCTTCTTCCCGGGGATTTCCCCGGAGGAGATTGAGACTGTGGTTGGAGAGATGAGCCTGTACTATGGCGGGTGAGAACGTGGCAGATGATGCGATACGCGGCAAGAAGATCCTGGTGACGGGAGGGGTTGGGTCCATCGGAAGGGAGCTGGTGAGAAGACTCGTCGGGATGGACCCGGCCATCGTGCGGGTCTTTGATAATAATGAGACAGGCCTCTTTGACCTGGACCGGGAGCTCCAGTCGAACAGGATCCGGACTCTCATCGGGGATGTGAGGGACCGGGAACGCTTGGTGATGGCCTTCGATGGCATTGACATCGTATTCCATGCAGCAGCCCTGAAGCATGTCCCCCTCTGCGAGTACAATCCCTTCGATGCAGTGAAGACCAATGTCATAGGCACGCAGAATGTCCTGGACGCAGCCCTCATCGCGGGAGTGGACAAGGTCGTCAACGTCAGTACCGACAAGGCTGTGAGCCCCACCAATGTCATGGGGGCCACCAAGCTCCTGGCAGAGAGACTCACCATCTCGGCCAATTACTACAAGGGTGAGAAGAAGACGGCCTTTTCCAGCGTCCGGTTCGGGAACGTCCTGAATTCCCGGGGGTCCGTCATCCCGATCTTCCGGCAGCAGATCCGGGACGGCGGCCCCATCACCATCACCCACCGGAAGATGACCCGGTTCTTCATGGACATCCCCGCTGCCGCTGACCTGATCATCCGGGCTGCACGGATCGCGAAGGGACGTGAGATCTTCATTCTCAAGATGCCTGCCATCCGGATCGTGGATCTCGCCGAAGTGATGATCCAGGAGCTGGCGGAACCATCGGGGCATCGCCCGGAGGATATCCGGATCCGGGTCATCGGCAAACGGGACGGCGAGAAGCTCCACGAAGAGCTAATGACCGACGACGAGGCGGAACGGGCCTGGGAATGCGAGGACATGTTCATGATCCTCCCCCGGGTCCTCTCCTTTGAAGAGCCGCTCAACTACCCGGTGCAGGGGGAATTTTCCCGGACAAGGATACGGGAGTTCTCTTCAGCAACGACCCGCATGCTGAATCCGGGGGAGATCCGGCAGGTACTTGCATCCGTCCTTTCGCAGGACGGGTGAGGGGTACCCTCCCTCATCCCGACCGGAGGCGGGCCTGCACCACCATCGCATTGCAGATGATCGCACCCCGCCAGTCCGCATCCACCGTCTCCAGGCGCTCGGCCGGCTCCCCGAAGAGGGCCGGATGGCGCCCCTCAAAGGGAGGAGGGAGGGGGTGGTAATGGTAGAAACGCACCGCCTCCACGTCGAAGCCCAGGTGCTGGAACGATTCGCCCACGTTCAGGGGATGGTAGGTGGGGATGGTAACGCCATGGCGGTCGATCTCCGCATCCTCCATCACTGCCGGGATCTCCCTGGACCCCAGGCTGCTGAAGGCCGCCCGCAGGGTCTCCAGCACCTCCCGGGCGACGGGTTCCGGGACGCCCGAACCGGAAAATAACTCCCGGTAGAAATCCAGGGTGTAGCGGTTCAGGGAGTAGAGGGAGAAGAGCTCGTTGTTCAGGGAGACGAGGATCCGGCCGCCAGGGGAGAGCACCCTCCGGAACTCCCTGAAGATCTGCTCATGGTCAGTGAGATTGGAGAGGACCCCCAGGCAGAGCAGGAGGTCAGCACCGCCGTCCGGGGAGGGAATATGGTACATGTCCCCGGGACCCACGGCATCCTCGGGAAACCCTGCGTCCCGGAGGTTCTGTTTCGCCTCCTCACGCATCCGGTCACTGTTGTCAAACCCTGTGCACGCGTAGCCCTTCCCAAGGAGGGCGGCGAGGACCATCCCGCTGCCGCAGCCGGCATCCAGGATGCGCGTGGGACGGGGACGGATCCCGTCCACGAGCGCCATCACCGTCTGGAGACGGAAGTGGTTGGACCGGTACCGCCCTTCCCCGCTGTACGTGCTCCGGTATTCGGCGGTACGGGAATCGTAGTAGCTCCTCAGGGATTTTTTGTACCGCTCCATGTCGTGTTCGTCTCCCATGATGGCTTCACCGGTACGTGGTGGTGACCCCGCCGCTCTCCAGGTCCAGGACCGCGGTGGTCACGTTTCCCGTGGAGTCGCAGGTGCCGATACCCACCGCCTCCAGGGCTGCGGCCGGGAAGGTCTGCTCATCCAGGGTATAGGTCCACTCCCGGAAGGGTTCCTGGATGTCCAGGTTGTCGTAGAAGAAGTCCCCGGAACGGGTCTTCAGGGCGAAGAAAGGCTGGGGACCGAAGGTGGGCGTACCGGAACGGATGGAAAGAACGTCCTCCTCCCGTTCCAGGGTGATGCGGCAGGGATCCTGCTCCGGCAGGCGGAGAGCCCGGCGCATCGCATCCCGGGCATCGCAGAACCGGAATGAAACGTCGGGGAACCGCCTGGCAGCGCTCCGGATCAGCTTCCGGACATGGCGGATGTCCACCCGCATGTCCCGGTAGTCCAGGTCGGCAAAGGACAGGACGACCGGACGCCCCTCCTGCGCCTCCCGAAAGGCCTGGTCCACGTCTGCCTGCGAGAGGATGCGCACCCGCATTCCCACATTGAGGCACCGGGCGATCCAGCGGCGGCAGCTGCCCGTCACCTGGTAATCATCGGGGGACGGGTGATAGGGTTCCCATGTCCTCGGTGCCCGCCTCCAGTCGCCGAAGCGGCCTCCCGAGAGGTCCTTCTGTTTCTCGTAGTCCTCGTCGGAAGCCTGGTTCGAGAGATCGAAGGGGATGAACTGCTCCAGGAACCAGTGGCTGTCTGGCCGCAGGGTGTGGAAACCGGCCCGGTTCACCGACGGAAACCAGTGCCGCTCAAGGATCCGGCGGGCAAGGACCTGGAAGAGGGTATGGCTGTGGGCAAAGTAATGGGTGGCGCAGTGGTGGGCCTTGCGGTTGAAGGGCATGGGATGGTAGTGGAAGTGGATCGCGTCCTGACCCGACCCGGTCCTCCGGATCATCCCGGCATAGTGGTCAAAGATGTTGTGGTACCCCATGTCCCTCCTTCGGGGATTGTACTCGTATCCCACATGGTCCACGCAGTGCCAGTTGAAGATCCAGCCGTTGCCGAAGGAGTCGGGGAAGGCGTTCCGGTACTCGGGAGACATGATCTCGAGAAGGATCCGGTCGATCCTGTCCCAGGTGTCGCTGTAGTTCAGCTGGTGGGGGTCCACCACCCGGTAGACCGCATCCTCCATCCCCCCGAGATCCAGCTCCCGGCGCTGGAGCCGGCGGAGGTTCTCTTCGGTCGGCTCCAGCTGGAGGCCGAAGATCTCCCTCAGCCGCTCGAAGGTGGCCTCCAGGGATTCGTGGAGGGGTCCCTCCGTATCGATGCAGTGCACGACATGGACAGTCCGTTCCATCCGTGATCCGTAGGCATCCGAAGGTTATAAACCACGCTTCCGGCCGGCCTCCTGATCAGCCTTTTATACGTGGAATCGAATACCTTAGGGCAGATTGCCAGTTTTACCCCGTTGGAACCTTCATGCAGCTCCGAATTCTCGGTTTCATTCCGGCCCGGGGGGGATCCAAGGGTCTTCCGGGGAAAAATACCCTGCCTCTCCACGGGAAACCACTCGTCGCGTGGACCATCGAGCAGGCGCAGAGGAGCCGGTACCTCACCGAGGTCCTGGTCAGCACCGACAGCCCCGAGATAGCCCGGGTGTCGGAGGCGTATGGCCTCCCGGTGCCGTTTCTCCGGCCCGGCGACCTGGCCCAGGACGATTCGCCGGTCTCTGACGCGGTCCTCCAGGCGCTCGTGTGGCTGGAAGGGAAAGGCAGGCGGTTTGACATCCTGGCTCTCCTGGAGCCCACGTCGCCGCTCCGGAAAGACGGTGATATCGATGCAGCCATCGAGCTCTTCCTCAGCAGATATGACGACGCCGATACCCTGGTGAGTGTCGGCGAGGTCCACCTGGAGAGCCCCTATTACATGAAGGAGATCCGGGACGGTTTTGTGGAATCCTTTTTACCCGCAGAGAAGGTTCATTATCACCGGCAGCAATTGAAAAAGGTATATTTCCCGTACGGTGTCATCTACATGTCCAAGGTCGATGCGTACAGAAAAACACGGACTTTTTACCACGATCGCACGATTGCATATCCCATCGAACGTTGGCAGAATTACGAGATTGACGATCTCCATGACATGATCTGCGTTTCTGCTATCATGGAACAGGAGATGCAGGGGAGGTAACATGAAGGTTCTGATCGTGGGGCTGGGTTCCATGGGAAAACGGCGCATCCGCTGCCTGAAAGCCCTCGGTTATACGGATATCACGGGATTCGATACCTCGGCAGAACGGCTGCAGGAATCGGAAGAGAAGTACGGGATCCGGACCGCAGCCTCGCTGGACGAGCTGGACCTCACGTCAATCCAGGCCATCATCATCTCCACCCCGCCCCACATCCACAACCAGTACATCGAGCTCTGCATCCGCAAGGGGATCCCGGGCTTCGTCGAGGCCAGTGTCATTCTGGAGGGGCTGGAGAAGCTGAACCGCCTGGCCAAGAAGGCCGGGGTCCTGATTGCACCTTCCTGCACCATGAAATACCACCCTGCCATCAAGGACATCCAGAAGATCGTCCGGAGCGGCAGGTACGGCAGGGTCACCAACTTTTCGTACCATAGCGGCTACTACCTCCCTGACTGGCACCCCTGGGAGAAGGTGACCGACTATTACGTCTCCCGGCGGGATACCGGCGGGGCACGGGAGATCCTTCCCTTTGAGCTGACCTGGATCGTTGATCTCCTCGGGAGGCTGAAATCCTTCTGTGGCTTCTACGGGAAGACGATGGACGTGAAGGCCGATATCGAGGACACCTACCTGATTGCCATGGATTTCGGCTCCTGCTATGGCGTCATGATCACGGATGTCGCCTCCCGGTACCTGGTACGATCCCTGACACTGAACATGGAAGAGGGGCAGATCCTCTGGAACTGCAATGAAAACATTGTCCATGTCTACGAGGCTGCCGCGAAACGGTGGATCCAGTACAACCAGCCCGAGACCACCTCCATGCCCGGCTACACGAAGGTCTCTATCGAGGAGATGTACACCGAGGAGCTGAAGGCGTTTCTGGATGCGGTCCAGGGGAAGGGGACCTATCCCAACACGTTCGACGACGATATCTATGTCCTCGGGGTTCTTAACCAGCTGGAGGCCATGAATGCGTCCCGGTGACGGGCGGGATCTGTGGCAGAAAGCGAAAACCATCATCCCGGGCGGGTCCCAGCTGCTCTCCAAGCGGTCGGAGATGTTCCTCCCCGATCTCTGGCCTTCCTATTATTCCCGTGCGAAAGGGGCGGAGATCTGGGACCTGGCAGGCAGGCGGTATGTGGACATGTCCATCATGGGCGTCGGGGCGTGTATCCTCGGGTATGCTGATCCGGACGTGAACCGGGCCGTCCACCAGGCGGTGGACCGGGGCTCCATGGCCACCCTGAATTGCCCCGAGGAGGTGGAGCTGGCCGAGCTCCTGCTGCGCCTCCATCCCTGGGGCGGCATGGTCAGGTACACGCGTACGGGAGGCGAGGCGATGGCGGCTGCGGTCCGCATCGCACGGGCTTTTTCCGGGCAGGACACGGTGGCCTTCTGCGGGTACCACGGCTGGCATGACTGGTACCTGGCTGCCAACCTGGCGGAGGACCGGAACCTGGACGGCCATCTCCTGCCGGGCCTGGCCCCGAAGGGTGTTCCACGGGGCCTCCGCGACACGGCAATTCCCTTCACCTACAACCGGCTGGATGAGCTGGAGGCGATTGTCGACCGGCACCGGGTGGGCGCCATCGTCATGGAGCCCCTGCGGCATGACGTCCCTGAACCGGGGTTCCTGGAGGGAGTCAGGCGGATCGCCGACGAGGAGCACGCAGTGCTGGTCTTTGACGAGATCACGACGGGCTGGAGGGAGTGCCTCGGGGGATCCCACCAACTCCTGCACGTGGTACCGGAGATCGTGGTCTATGCAAAGGCGATGAGCAATGGGTTCCCGATGGCTGCCATTGTCGGGAAGACGGAGGTGATGGAGAGCGCCCAAGAGAGTTTCATCAGCAGCACCTTCTGGACGGAGCGGATCGGTCCCGTGGCAGCTCTCGCCACCATCCGCAAACTGGAACGGTGCCGGGTTCCGGATCACCTGAGGAAGGTGGGGACCCTCCTCGCCACCGGCCTGAAGCGGGAAGGGGAACGCTACGGCATCCCCCTGCAGACTGTCGGGATCCCCGCGCTCACCACCCTCCAGTTCGCCCATCCGCAGGGCCAGGTGATGCAGACGCTGTATACCCAGGAGCTGCTAAAGCGGGGATACCTGGCATCCAGGAACTTCTACGCCTGCCACTCGCATACGGAACGGATGGTGGAGGAGTTCCTCGGTGCTGCCGGGGAGGTCCTGGGCCAGATCCGTGAAAACGTCGCCCGGGGAGACCTTGAGGCAACTCTTGAAGGCCCGGTCGCCCACACCGGTTTCAGGCGGCTGAACTGACCCCATGTTCGGAAGCCAGTCCACCCCCCCCCTCTTCCCCGGAACAGGAAGGATGATGAGATCCTGATCAAGAAATATACCCGGTAAGGATCACGGGATGCAGGGAACCAGCAATGCCTGTCAGGATCATCGCACGGCTTGACGTGAAACCCCCGAACGTGGTGAAACCGGTCCACTTTGAGGGGCTCCGGAAGATCGGCACGCCCCAGGATCTTGCCTTCACCTATTACCAGCAGGGGGCCGATGAGATCCTCTACCTGGACATTGTCGCAAGCCTGTACCAGCGTGAGATCCTCCTGGAGCACATCCGGGAGACTGCCGGCTCGATCTTCATCCCCTTCGGCGCCGGCGGGGGCGTGCGGTCCATCCAGGACTTCGCCCAGCTGATCCACAACGGGGTGGACAAGGTGATCGTGAACACCTTCCCTCTCCAGAGGGATCCCGGCCTCATCGACCTGGCTGCCCAGACTTTCGGGTCCCAGGCGGTGGTAGTCCACGTGGAGGCAAAACGGTGGAACGGATGGTGGGAATGCTACAGCGATTGCGGGAGGATCCGGAGCGGCCGGGATGTCCTTGGCTGGGTGGAGGAGGTGGAGCAGCGGGGTGCCGGGGAGGTTATGATCAGCTCCGTGGACCGGGACGGGCGGAGACGAGGGTTTGACGTGGAACTGATCCAGGAAGTGACCTCCCGCACCACCATCCCGGTCATTGCCGCGAGCGGCGCAGGTTCGCTGGAGGACATCCGGGAGGTGATACGGGAGGCCCGGCCGGACGCGGTGGCCATTGCATCCCTCCTCCATTACCGGTCCGCCACCATCGGCGAGATCAAAGACTACCTGGACGGGCACAGAATCCCGGTGGCACGATGACCGAGATCGTGGGAATCATGGACTACGGGACGGCGGGGAACATCTACAATGTCGAGAAGGGACTTGTCGCCGCTGGCGCCCGGGTGGAGATACTCCACCGGGCTGAGGATCTCGAGGGTGTCGACCGGATCGTTTTTCCCGGTGTGGGGAGTTTCCGGGGCGCCATGGATTCCCTGAGCAGCCTCAGGGAGACGCTGGTGGCGGAGGTCCGGAGGAAACCGACCCTGGGGATCTGCCTGGGCATGCAGATCCTCGCAACGGTGGGGTTTGAATTCGGCGAGACGCTCGGTCTCGGCCTTATTGATGCGGAAGTGAAGAAGATTGAGGCAAAGGGCAAGGTACCCCACCTTGGATGGGGCAGGCTCGAGGTGGTCCGGGACTCCCCGCTTCTTTCGGGCATCACCGAAAAGGACTTGTTCTACTTCATGCACTCCTATGAAATGGTCAACTATACCGACGTGGTGGCCCTCACCGACTACTGCAACCACAAGTTCGTTTCGGTGGTGCAGCAGGGACATATCTGTGGCGTGCAGTTCCATCCCGAAAAGAGCCGCGAGAAGGGCATCCAGGTCTTTGAGAATTTCCTCTCCCTCTAGAGGTGGCAGATGTCTGATGAGATCGGTTTGTACGGCCTCCCTGTGAAGGTCCGGTTCTGCCGGCGCTGCACCATGAACAACCAGCGCCCGTCCTCAACGGTGGAGTTCCGGAACCGGCCGGGGGAGCAGAAGCGGCCGATCCACTTCGACCACCAGGGTGTCTGCGAGGCGTGCCGGTTCGCCGAGAAGAAGAAGACCATTGACTGGGAATCCCGAGAGGGGAAGCTCCAGCTCCTCTGCGACCGTTTCCGCCGGGACGATGGACGGTATGATGTCATCGTGCCGGGCAGCGGCGGCAAGGACAGCGCCATGGCGGCCCACATCCTGAAGCACCGGTACGGCATGCACCCCATCCTGGTCACCTGGCCGCCCCAGATCTACACCCGCGTCGGACGCCGGAACTTCGAGTCCTGGCTGAACGCCGGCTTCCCGAACTTCACCTACTGGCCCAACCAGCACGTCCACCGGCTCCTTACCCGTTTCGCGTTCGAGAACCTAGTCCATCCGTTCCAGCCCTTCATCATCGGCCAGAAGAACCTGGCTCCCAAGCTTTCGGTGATGCTGGACGTGCCCCTGGTCATCTTCGGCGAGAACGAGGCCGAGTACGGCAATCCCTTGAAGGACAACGAGGCTCCCACCCGGGATCCCTCATACTACTCCATGGAGAACCGGCTGGACGAGATCTACCTGGGGGGTGTCGCGGCACGGGACCTGATCCGCGACCACCACCTGACGCTCGCCGACCTGGAGCCCTACCTGCCGGTGGACCCGTACCGGCTCGAGAGGGTGAAGACAGAGGTCCACTACCTGGGGTACTACCTGCGATGGCACCCGCTGGAAACCTACTACTATGCCGTCGAGCACACAGACTTCCTCCCCAACGATTTCAGGACCGAGGGGAGTTACAGCAAGTACTCCTCCATCGATGACAAGATCGACTGGCTCCACTACTACACCGCGTACATCAAGTTCGGCATTGGCCGGGCCACCTACGACTCAGCCCAGGAGATCCGCAACGGGGACATCACCAGGGACGAGGGGATCCGCCTGGTGCGGAGGTTCGACGGGGAGTTTCCGGAGATGTACCTGGCAGACTGCCTGAAGTATATGGGCATCAGCCGGGAGCGTTTTAACGAGGTGATCGACCGGGCGCGGCCGCCGCACCTCTGGGAGAACCGCAACGGGGAATGGGTCCTTCGGCACCGTATCTGGGAAGAGGGTTAGTGGCTAGCCCTCCCCCTCCGTGTACCTGCCGGACCCCAGGCACTTCAGGATACACTCGCAGCGGGTCAGGTCATAGGCTGTATCGATGTCGATGGACCGCTCGGGGGGCATGGTGTATGCGTACACCCCTTCAATGAACCAGTCCATGTAGTGGCGGAAGTAGCCCGGCGTTGCCAGATAGATGGCCCCGTTCACACGGTAGTAGGGCGGGAGGTCCTGGCGCCGTACGTTCCGGTACTCCCGGTGCATGAAGTTCACGAGAGACCCCTCCGGCGGAAGCGTGTTGCACCAGACCGGCGGGTGGTCCACCTCGCAGATACTGACGACCGCATTTGCCCCCTTCGAGAGAATCAGGTCCGCTGCCTCCCGGATGTCCTGGCCGGTCCGGAGGGGGGATGTGGGCTGGAGGAGGGCAAGGTAATCGAACTCCTCTCCCTGGTCCCGGAAGTGATCCAGGGCATGCAGGAGCACATCCATGATGTTGGCGGTATCGGTGGTGAGAGGGAGGGGGCGGGAGAAAGGGACCTCGGCGCCGAATTTCCGGGCAATGGCCGCGATCTCGTCGGATTCCGTGGATACCACGATCCTGTCGAAGATCCCGCTTCTCTGAGCGGCTTCAATCGTATAGGCAATCAGCGGCTTCCCCAGGATATTCTGGATATTTTTATTCTTCAGGCCCTTTGAACCTGCTCGCGCGGGGATGACTGCGAAAAATGTTTTATTCCGGTACATAGCCACCAGCGAAGATTTCAGCACTTACACTGGGGAACGATCCAATTTCAACATTCCCCATCCTTTTGCCGAGGAGCCCCCCCATCGCCTGCCCGGTACTGGATCTTGTGATACGTTGCATAGGGTCCGCTCCGGGTCAGGAGATCAGCGTGGGTTCCCCTGTCGGTGATCCGTCCCTTTTCGACCACATAGATGTAATCCGATGCCTCGATCGTGGAGAGGCGGTGGGCGATCGCCACGATGGTGTACCGGTCCCGGATCGACATGATGGAGTTCTGGATGGTCCTTTCGGACTCGCTGTCAAGGGACGAGGTGGCCTCGTCCAGGATCAGTATCTCCGGCCGTTTGTAGAGGGCCCGCGCCAGGGCGATCCTCTGCCGCTGCCCGCCCGACAGGCTGACCCCCCGCTCCCCCACCACCGTCTGGTACCCGTCCGGAAGCGCCTGGATGAACTCGTGGGCGTTCGCAAGCGTGGCCGCCTCCTCCGCCCGTTCCGGGGAGACTTCGTTGCTGCCGTAGCAGATGTTGTGGAGGACGGTATCGTTGAAGAGGAAGATGTCCTGGCTCACCACCCCGAGTTTCTGCCGGTAGGAACGAAGGTCGTACTCCTTGAGGTTCACACCGTCCAGGGTGATCCCGCCCCGGTCGGGATCGATGAGGCGGGCCAGGAGATCCACGAGCGTTGATTTTCCCCCGCCCGAGGGTCCCACCAGTGCGACAAACCGGTTCTTGGGGATCTGGAAGATCACATCGGAAAGAACCGGGGTACCGTCAAGGTAGGAGAAATCGACATGGGAGAAGGAGATCTCCTGACGGAATCCTTCAAAGACTCTCTTTCCGGGGACAATCCGGTGGAAAGCCTCCGCCTCAGAGATGACCTGGTCCACCTTTCTGAAGCTGGGTATCTCCCGTGCCAGTTCGTGGCGGCGGGTGTTGAAATCCCGCAGCGGGCCGGTGATGCGCACCAGGATGAAGAGGAATACGAAGAGCATCGCGAGGGGCACGCGGAAAACATCGATGGAGATGGCGAGAACCACCACTGCCAGCACGAAGATGAGGGACTGGAAGATGATCTCGATCTGCACGCCGTAGATCCCGTACCGTGCATGGCCCCTCAGGAAATCTTCAGCGATGTCCCCGAAACGGTCGGCCTCGCGATCCTCTGCGGACGAGGTCTTGATCAGGCGCAGGAGGTTGAAACGCTCGGTTAAAAATTCGCTCTGGAGGGTGTTCAACTGGAGGAGTTCCTTCCCGGAGACGGTCGACTTCCGCAGCACGGAGTTCAGGATAAGGATGCTCAAGAGAGAGATCAGCAGGCAGACCACGGTCAGTTCCACCGAGATGTAGAGGAGCATCAGCGCATAGACCCCGATGAAGAAGATGTCGGTCAGGAGCTCCATTCCCGCGAACAGCCCGTAGCCGGCGTGATCCACCTCCTGGGTGATGACGTTCAACAGGTTTCCTGTCTTCTGGGCATTGTGGAATGCGATGTCCGCGGTGAGGATCTCGCCGAAGAGCCGCCTCTTCAGCTCTGCCACCAGGATGACCCGGACCCGGACCTGCATCGCCTTTTTCAGAAATAGAAGCCCCTGCCCGATGAGAAAGAGCCCTGCCACGAGGGCCAGGAGGGTGAGTAGCGTCAGCGGGACGCGGGTGAGCTCGAAGAACGACCGGAAAATACCCCACAGCGTGCCCCCCGGGTCGGTGGGGCTCTCCATCAGCTGGATCAGCGGCACCAGTGCGCCGAGACTGACCGCTTCGAAGAGGGCACAGATACCCCCGAGAAAGGAGATGAGGGCCATCCTGCCGAGGTGGTGATCCGCATACCTCCGGATGACCCGTACCTCGTCAAGGGAAATCATTGTCAGGCCTCATACGGACCGCCGGTCCAATGTGGTACTGTTTCCGTTCCCCGACTATTTTATCCTGTCCAAAAGGGCCGGGGCACCGTGATGGGCAGAACCTTGCCTCCCGGGGAAGGTGAGGGTCAGCCGGCGGAGGAGAGCAGCGGTTCTGCTGGCCGTGCGGCACATGAATGCGGTGTCCCGGTTACCGTTCCCGCAGGAGCAGGGGCAGAAGCTCCCGGGCGTCAAGGAGCCCCAGGGAACCCTTCCTGCATCCGGCTTCTGTCAGCCGCTGTGACCCGTCGACACCGATTCCACGCACCGCGAAGGGCACCGGATCGGCCGTATGGGTCTTCAACCGGATGGGGGTCGGGTGGTCGGGCAGCACCGCAATCACTCCTTCAAAGGACTTCATGATGGTGCCCACCATCCCGTCCACCCGTTCGATGGCCCACACCTTCTCCTCGACGCTCCCCATATGGCCGGCCTCGTCCGGTGCCTCGACATGGAGGTACAGGAAGTCCAGGCGTTTCAGGGCCTCCAGGGCGTACCGGGCCTTGGCCTGGTAATCGGTATCCAGGTACCCGGTGGCCCCCGGCACCCGGATCACCTCCATCCCTGCATACCGTGCAATCCCGTTCAGCAGGTCAACGGCCGCGATGATCCCGGCCGAGAGGCCGTACCGTTCCCGGAAGGAGGGCAGGGCAGGCCGCTTCCCCCCGCTCCAGGGCCAGATCATGGTGGCGGGGCGTTTTCCCTCCCGGATCCGGGCGCGGTTCACCCGATGGTCCCGCAGGATCGCCCCGCTCCGTTCCATGACACGCCGGAGGAGGGGGGCATCCCTGCCGCGCGGGAGGTACTCCCGGATGGGCTTTCCCACAATATCGTGAGGAGGAGTGGTCTTGGCACCCGAACCCTCCCCCACCACCATCAGGTTCCGGTAGCTCACGCCTGCATGCAGGCAGGGTCTTTCCAGATGCTCGTTGAGCGCAGCAATCAGCCGCGTCCCCTCTGCACTTGAGATATGACCTGCGGTGAAGTCCTCCATCAGGCCATCCCGCACCGTCACCAGGTTGCACCGGTACGCATAGTCCCCTGGTCCAAGGTCGATGCCGATGGATGCTGCCTCCAGCGGACCCCGGCCCGTGTAGTACTTTGCGGGATCATATCCCAGGATGGAGAGGTTTGCGATGTCGCTTCCCGCCTCAAAACCTGGGGGAATTGTGCGGAGCATGCCGCAGGCGCCTTCGCGGGCGATCCGGTCAAAGTGGGGCGTCCGGGCATACTCCAGCGGGGTCAGGCCACCGAGCTCCTCCAGCGGCTCGTCCGCCATTCCATCCCCAAGCACCACCAGGTATTTTCTGGAGGTCATGGTCCGCCCCCGATCATGGTCAGGATCCCCAGGGTGGGGAGGGAGGTTACCAGGGCTGCGGCTACCGTGCCGAGGACGATGGCAGGAAGTGCATACCGGAACGGAATGCCGAAAACATAGGCCGCGGCGCACCCGCTCCAGGCACCTGTCAGAGGAAAGGGAACTGCCACAAAGAAGAAGAGTGCCAGGGCCCCGACCCTCTCTCGCCCCTCCAGCTTTCCGCGCGTCCGGTCAAAGAGCCACCGGAAGAACCGGTCGAAGAGGGATGAATGCCGGATCAGAGCTGCCGAGACGGGCTCCAGCAGCAGCAGGAGGGGCACGACGGGAAGCAGGTTCCCCGCAAGGGCCAGCAGGAAGGCCTCCGGTGGCGGGTAGCCTGCCACGAGGGCTGCCGGTATGGCGTACCTGGCCTCGAAAAGGGGGATGGCACCCAGGAGGAGGATCATGAGCGCGGATGCAGGATCCACGGGTCATCCCTCTCCTGCCATGGTTCGGGCGGCCGCTACAACGCTCTCCCGTGAACCCATCTGCGGTCTCCACCCGAGCGATTTCAGCCGCTCGATGGAGAGGAGCATCCGGGGCACGTCCCCCACCCATCCCCGCGTCCCCCCGGTGTAGCGGTATTCCACGCGGGAGAGGCCCATGGCCTTTACGACGATGTCGGCAATCGCGGTGACATCGATCCAGTCCTCGGAACCGATGTTGTACACGTTCACCGGCTCCTGCGCGTGCTCCACCGTAAAGAGCATGGCCCGGACGCACTCCCCCACCTCCAGGTAGGATTTTGTCTGGGAGCCGTCTCCCAGGATCTCGAGTTCGCGGGGTTTCTCCCGCAGCTTGCGGACAAAATCAGGAATTACACCGTGGCCGCTCCGTGGGCCGATGATGTTCGCGAACCGGAAGGTAAAGGAGCGGATGCCGAAGGAGTGGGAGTAGGCGGAGATGAGCGCCTCGCAGGCCAGCTTGGTGGCACCGTACACGGAGATGGGCTCCATGGGTGTGTACTCCTCGGGCGTGGGTATCACTGATGCCTCCCCGTACACCGTAGAGGTGGACGTGAAGGCCAGGTTCCGGACGCCATGATGGCGCATCGCCTCCAGCACCCTGGTGGTGGCCACGATGTTCTGCTGCACCTGCCGTTCCGGTGAGATGGCGCTCTGGCGGACATCCGGGTCTGCAGCCAGGTGAAAGACCATGTCCGCGCCCTTCAGATGGCCCTCCCACCCGCTCTCCAGGAGATCGGCGCGCACAAGGGTGATGCTGCCGCTCGCCAGGTGCGCAGCAAGGTTGGCCTCGGACCCGGTGCTCAGGTTGTCAATCACAGTCACCCGGTCCCCGCGGGCCACCAGCGCGTCCACCAGGTGGGACCCGATGAAGCCTGCCCCGCCCGTCACCACCACGTCCATTACTCTGAGGTAGGTGTTCCTGACTTTAGAATTCAGCGGTATCTCCCCAGAGAGGAATCAGGGGGTGAAGGGAAAAGAAATCACAATGTATAAATACAGCTTTGAAAAATTCCCAACAATGACAGAAAGAGGTAAAGGTGTATGGATGCGGTTCGGAAATTCTTACCGGTTGCGGTGCTTGTCATCCTCATGATTGTCCTGCCCGTAACGGCAGCTGAAACAAGAACCACGCTCGCGGAGCGGACAACCAATCTTACCGGTTCCTGGCAGGGGAGGGAAGAGGCGATCATTCCCTTCAAGATCACCGACTTCACGGGGTTCAAAACCGTGGAGATCTCCTACAGGATCCATGAGGAGACCGGTCAGGTGCATGGTGCCTGCGGCCTGGTCTTCCTTGTCACCACAGATGAGTATCTGCTGGCAACATCGAGGGGCTCTCCCCTCATCTACGCACGACCCAACAACCAGCTCCTGTACGGGGAGGGCACGGCATACTTTGATCCCCGGACGCCCGGCGATCCTGGCTGGATGACGGGGAATTACCGGCTGCTCGGATATTTCCAGCCTGCCAACTGCGTCAACGAGGCCACCGTCCGGATCGATCTGGTCAGGGAGGGGGACCTCTCCGCAACGGGAGGAACGGAGACCACCCCGCACACCACGATTCCCTCAACGACGCCTGCCGGCGCAACCACCGGGACAACAGCCGCGGTAACCATGGGTACCAGGACAGTGGTTCCCACGGCGCCAACGGCTGCCGGGCCCTCGCCTGCGCGGACGCGAACCCCGCTCGACACCGCTGTTCCCGCCCTTGCCCTCATTGCAGGAACCGTGATCCTGCTGAGGAGACACGCCTAGGCCGGTACGAGGGGCCGGGCGGCATCTTCCCCGGCGGGGGCAACCGGACGGTATATTTTTGGGATCCGGGTGAGTACACGGACGGGGAGCATATCCCGGGGGACGATACCGGGGCAGCTGCTCCCCCGGGGCATAGTGATTTCAGGGTCCAGTCTGCCCCCTGGTGAGTTCAGGCGGAGATAGGATGTTCATCGGGATCGACCACGGGACCACGGGGATCCGGTTCGCCTCGCCGGAAGGGGAGTTCCGGATCAGCCGCGAGGAGGCCAGGGAATTCGACGCGGGGATGCTCGCGCGCCTCTGCCCGCTGGACCAGATACGATTGATAGCCGTCACCTATTCCATGGGGGACAACTTCTCGGAGATCCTGCCCATCGGTGCTGTCACGAACCGCGGCCTGGTAAGCCGCGAGGGCGCGGGCAAGCATATCGGCGGGGGAACCCGGGTCTTCGATGCCATCGCGGAGAGCGGCCTTCCGGCCGTCGCGGTGCCCGGTCTCCACCGGGCATCCCCCACCGATCCACGCTTCCGGGTCTACTCCCACCAGGCCAGTCCCGAGAAGGTGGGGATCGCCTACGAGGTCCACCAGGTCCTGGGGACCGATTTCGTGGTGGCCGACGTCTCCTCCAACACCGTGACAATTCTTGTGAGCGGCGGCCGGATCACGGGGGCCATCGATGCCTGCATCTTTGCCCCCGGGCTCCTGCAGGGGGCGCTGGACGTGGACGCCATCCGGCAGGTGGATCTGGGCGAATACACCGCCAATGAGGCGTTCCAGCACGCCGGCGTGGACTTCCACCTGTCGGAGAAGGAGCGGATCCCGGCCCTGGCCCTCTTTGCCGCCATGGAGATCGCGGCGCTCCGGGTGCTGAACCCGGTGGCAAAGGCCGCCCTGGCAGGATCGGCGGGGCCTCTCGTGGCCCCGGAAGTCGGGAGACTCCTGGGCCAGGAGGTGGCGGTCTTTGACGAGTGGTGCGCATCCCGCGGCCTCTGGAAGATCGCGCGGGACGTCTCCAGGGGGAAGGGGAACATCCTGGGTATCGGGGTCAGGCGCTGATCTGCCGGATGGCACTTACGGCATCCCAGGTAGGGGTTTATCCGCTCCTGTACCCCCGTTCCAACAGGTGCAGTCATGGACGTGGTCACCCTTCTCACGATCCCTGAGCAGCAGGTTCTTGGCATCCGCCGCCGCGGGCGTTACCGCCTGATCCCCGAGCTCCTGGCGGCGATCATCACCCACGCCATGGAGAATGGCATCGCCGTTGCCGGCCCGCCGGTCTTTGTCTGCCATGAGATCACGCCTGAAGCCGTCAGGGAAGCCGACCGGGCCGGGACTGCCGATGTGGAGGTGGCCTGGCCGGTGGCCGGGAAGGTGAAGGGGGCGGGGGAGATACGGGCATATACGCTCCCTGGCGGGAAGATGGCGCGGATCCTGCACTACGGGCCGTACGAAGCCTGTGAACCCACCTACTGGCGGCTCTTTACCTGGATCGAGAAAAAAGGGATGAGAATTACCGGCCCCATCCGGGAAGCGTACCTGAACGATCCCCGGGAAGTGCCGCCGGACCAGATCCTCACCGAGATTCTGGCACCGGTGGATTGACCCCCGCTGACGAAGTGAATAGCATCTGCGTGAGAAACTCGGATTGACGTCTCACGAATTGATGAATACTGGGACGCTCCAGGGGGGACCTCACGGTCCCCCCGCCGCGTGGGCGCCCCCCCCGGTTGAGGATGGTGCGATCCTCGGTTTTTTCCAGTCGGATTGATCTCAGGGAAGGAAAGATCGTCATATCCTCCCCGGGGGATGCCCACGCGGCGGGGGTGGAGCCCCCAAGAGCGTACCCGTAGCACTACGCGAACGTAAGACATTGTCATGCTTTAATCAGTGAAAACCTCAAGGGCCGCGGCGGGGGCGCAGCCCCCAAGAGCGTACCATCCATCGTCGAATGGTGTGGAACCGGGGTAGATTCGCGGTCCTACCAGGGTGGTTGATAGCCACCTCCCTCTCTCCTGCCTCACGCCGTTTGACAGCATTTATCTATGATTAATCATGTAAAATGATCTGGGATTTTTCTTGAGAGAGCTTCGTATCCACGGGAGGGGTGGCCAGGGCTCGGTGACGGCAGCCGAGCTGATTGCCACTGCAGCATTCGAGAACGGGGTCTTTGCCCAGGCGTTTCCCGCCTTTGGCGTCGAGCGCCGGGGTGCTCCTGTCCAGGCCTTCGTCCGGTTCGCAGATAAGAAGATCCGGCTCCGCAGCCAGATCTACGAGCCCGATTACATCATCGTCCAGGACAGCACGCTGATCAAGGACGTGAATGTCTTCGGCGGCATGAAGAAGGGAGGGATCGCCGTCATCAACACCGAGAAGGGCGGCGCCTGGAATGTGCCGGAAGGGGTCCGGCTCGTCACCATTGACGCCACCCGGATCGCCCTGGAGGTGCTGGGGGTCCCCATCACCAACACGGCGCTGATGGGAGCCTTTGCCGCGGCCAGCGGGGAGATCAGCATGGACGCCATGGAGAAGGTGATCCAGCACCGGTTCGGGAAGGATCTCGCAGAGAAGAACATCGATGCAGCGCGGCGTGCCTACGCCCAGGTGAAGGGGGGTGCGTGAGATGGCACTCAACATCGGCTGCACTGCCCGGCCGGGGAAGTCCCGGTCCAACAGGACAGGAGCATGGCGGGTCTTCCGGCCGGTCTTCAAGCACGACAAGTGCACGAAGTGCGGCATCTGCGCGCTGGTCTGCCCTGAGGGCTGTGTAGAGGAGCGCGAGGACGAGTTCTACCAGGTGAACTACGAGTTCTGCAAGGGGTGTGCCCTCTGCGCGGAGGAGTGCCCTGCAGAGGACATCGAGATGGAGCAGGAGGGGAAGTGAGATGATGCAGTTCATGGAAGGGTCCTATGCGGTGGCCGACGCGGTCCGGCTCTGCCGCCCGCAGGTGGTGTCCGCCTATCCCATCACCCCCCAGACCCATATTGTCGAAGCGCTCGCCGACATGGTGGCCAACTGCACGCTGGACGCGGAGTACATCACGGTGGAGAGCGAGTTCTCTGCCCTCTCTGCCTGCATCGGCGCCAGCGCCGCGGGTTCCCGCGTGTACTCGGCCACCACCTCCCAGGGCCTTGCACTCATGTTCGAGGTCTGCTTCAACGTGGCGGGCATGCGGCTCCCCATCGTCATGACCATCGTGAACCGGGCCCTCTCGGCCCCGCTCTCTATCTGGAACGACCAGCAGGACTCCATCTCCCTCCGGGATTCCGGGTGGATGCAGTTGTATGCCGAGGACAACCAGGAGGCAACGGACCTGCACTACCTGGCGTACCGGGTGGCGGAGGACCACCAGATCCTCCTCCCCATCTTTGTCTGTTTTGACGGCTTCATCCTCTCCCACACCTACGAGCCCGTCGAAACCCTTACGCAGGAGCAGGCCGATGCGTATGTGCCGGCGTTCTCGCCCTACGCGAAGCTGGACCCTGCCGATCCCATCTCTTTCGGGATGTTTGCATCACCGGATTATTACATGGAGTTCCGGTATGAGATGGACCGGGCCATGGACCGGGCGAAAGAGCGGATCGTCCAGGCAGGGAAGGAGTTCGGGAAGCAGTTCGGCAGGGACTACTCGGGTCTCATCGAAGGATACCGGCTCGACGATGCGGAGACGGCCTTCGTAGCCATGGGATCCGTCTGCGGCACGGTGAAGGATGCTATCGACGAGATGCGGGCCCAGGGGAGGAAGGTAGGTCTCCTGCGGATCCGGTGCTACCGTCCCTTCCCTGGCCAGGAGATAGTGAAAGCCCTTCAGGGAGTCCAGCGGGTGGCCGTGCTGGACAAGAACATCTCCCTGGGCTCCAAGGGTGCGGTTGGCCTGGAAGTGAAGGACGCCCTCTATGGTTCCGGGATTTCGGTGTTTGACTACATCGTGGGCCTTGGCGGGAGAGACATGAAGAAGAGCGATATCGCTGCCATCGCGGCCATGGCCGAGAAGGGTCAGGGCGACCAGTTCTATGGCCTGAGACAGGAGGTGCTTCGGTAATGGTGGACAAGAGCCTGGAACTCTTTGACTGCGGGCACCGCGCCTGCGGCGGGTGCGGACCCGCCCTTGCCGCGCGCCTGATCCTGAAGGGCGCAGGGAAGAACACCATCGTGGTCTCCCCCACGGGGTGCCTGGAGGTCTTCTCCACCCCCTACCCGGAGACCGCCTGGAAGGTTCCCTGGATCCACTCCCTCTTCGAGAACGCGGCGGCGGTGGCTTCGGGGGTGGAGGCGTCCTTAAAGAAGCAGGGCCGGTCCGAGAAGGTGGTGGTCATCGGCGGAGACGGCGCCACGTTCGACATCGGGGTGCTCTGCATCAGCGGGGCCTTCGAGCGGGGGCACGATTTCACCTATATCTGCTACGACAACGAGGCCTACATGAACACGGGTATCCAGCGGTCGGGGGCCACCCCCTTTGCCGCCTCCACCACCACGAGCCCGGCCGGGCGCTGTTCCACGGGAAACAAGCGGCCGAAGAAGGATATGCCCCAGATTCTCGCCGCCCACGGGGCACCGTATGTGGCCACCGCGTCCATCTCCTACCCTGCGGATCTCATGCAGAAGGTGGAGAAGGCAGTGAATACGAAGGGGCCCTGCTACATCCAGGTCCACGCGCCCTGCGCCACCGGGTGGGGCTTTGAGGGCAACCAGACCATGAAGGTGGGGAAGCTGGCCGTGGAGACGGGCCTCTCGGTGATGTACGAGATGTCGGACGGGAAGGTCACCAAGGTGAAGAAGGTGGTGCGCAAGCCCGTGGAGGAGTACCTCTCTGTCCAGAAGCGGTTCCGGCACCTCTTCAAGCCTGTACGCAGGGACGCGGAGATCGCCCAGATCCAGGCCACTGCGGACCGCAACGCCGAGAAGTACGGCCTGGACATCAAGCTGAAAAAACCGCGGGAATAAAGAGGATCGCAACGGCGGCCCTTGCGATCCCGCTCACCCGCACCACCCTTTTCTCCCCTCTTTCAGGAGTACCCCGAAACGGACCATTGTTCCGTCCACGTTTCCTCCCACCCCTGCAGCCGTCAGGGGGGGCCCGGAAGGACCGCGCCAGGGAAGCCGGTGAGGAGGACCTGGAGAAGAGCGTCAGCTCCCGTTGCGCTTCCTCCTGTGAACCATGAGGAAGGGCACGAGGGCGACGACCACCGCCGCAAGCCAGATCGTCCCGAAGAGGTACACCAGGGTCTCCTGCGCCCGGTCGTAGAACCTGAGGTCCATGGACCGGGTCTGGTTCCAGACGACCACCACCCCTTCCCCATTCTCCGTGAACCGGGCCGTCGGGGGATTCAATCCCCCCAGCAACGGGTTACGGACGTCAACACCGGGCGGGAGAAGGACCGTGACGTTGTAGGGGCCTTCAAAGGAGGCAGACAGGTGGTTATCCTTCACCGCCGAAGCATACCCCACGATGTAGTTGCCCTTCGGGAAGGTGATGTGGTAGTCCTCCACAGGGGTGAAGCTGCAGTTCGTGCAGTTCCCGGAGAGCGAGATCTGCTCCACGTCCTTCGGAATCCGTTCCCCCAGCGGGCCATAGTCCCAGAAGAAGAAACCGTCAGCATCCTCGACCTGCACGCTGGCGTTGAACCCGGCCCGGGAGGGATCCACCCGGAAAGTGGCATCCAGGGCGGATACCGGGAGTGCCAGGATCACAAGCGCAGCGCAGAGAGCAGGGACTGCATGTCGGCATCGATCTCGACAGGGGGAGCGCACTGTTTCACCACGGTCTCCGGGTCCTTCAGCAGGTGGCCGGTGACCACGCAGACCACCCGCTCGTCCCGGTCAATGATCCCTTCCTTGGCCATCCTCCGAACACCGGCCACGGATGCTGCGGAAGCGGGTTCGACCCCGATCCCCTCCCGCGAGGCAAGGGCCTTTTGCATGGCCAGGATCTCGGTGTCGGAGACAGAGACGGCAGTGCCTCCGGTCTTCCGGATGGCCGTGAGCGCCTTCTCCGCGTTCACCGGCGCCCCGATGCGGATCGCCGTGGCCACCGTCTCGGGCGATGGCTCGGGGATCACCTCAGGGAGGCCGTCCCGGATCGCCCTGACCACCGGCGCAGAACCCTCGGCCTGGACCCCGGTCATCCGGGGGAGCGCGTCGATGAAACCCAGGTCCCGCAGCTCGGTGAGGCCCTTGTACACCGCCGAGATGTTCCCGGCATTCCCCACCGGGAGCACGATCCGGTCCGGGACCGATCCCAGCTGGTCCAGCACCTCGAAGCCGATGGTCTTCTGCCCCTCCAGCCGGTACGGATTGATGGAGTTCAGCAGGTACAGGCCGTGGGAGAGGCAGAGCTCGTGGACCATCTCCAGGGCCCGGTCAAAGTTGCCCCGGATGGCAATGACCCGGGCGCCGTGCAGGAGCGCCTGAGCCACCTTTCCCAGCGCCACCTTGCCGGCAGGGAGGAGCACCACCGACGGTATCCCGGCCTTGGCCGCATACATGGCCAGGCTCGCCGAGGTGTTGCCCGTGGAGGCGCAGGCCACGGTCCGCTTCCCCAGCTGCAGCGCCATGGAGACCCCCACCGTCATGCCCCGGTCCTTGAAGGATCCCGAGGGGTTCAGGCCCTCGTGCTTGGCATACAGGGACCGGAGCCCCATCTCCTTCCCCAGCTGCTCCAGGGGATACAGGGGGGTACCCCCCTCCTGGAGCGTCACCGGTTCGCCTGCGACCGGCAGGAGTTCCCGGTAGCGCCAGACCGAGAGGGGCCTGCGCTGCCAGTCCTCCCGTGAGACCCGGAGCTCTTCCAGGGGGTACCGGACCTCGAGGAGATGGCCGCAGCGTTCGCAGGTGTAGATCACTGCATCCGGCGGGTATATGGCCCTGCAATGGACGCAGGCGAGATGGTACATCCTGATCAGCGTGTGCGCTCCGGGTTAATAGGTATGCGGGGAAACGGCTAGCCCCGGGCGCCTGCCGCCAGCAGGAACACGCTCCAGGCCAGGAGAAGGAAGAGGAGCATCGCGGGAGCCAGGTAGGCCGCGAGCCACCCGGCGTACAGGGGGCCCGCCAGGATCATCCCGCCGCCCGCGGCCAGCAGGACGGCAAAGGCTGGAGGACGGGGGTCCCATGCACCGGTCCGGATCGATCCGTGCACCGTCCGCTCGCTCCAGGGATACGCCCACCGGATTCCGGTGACGGTGGTGGAATCCTCCACCAGGTGGAGGAGGGCCCCTGCCAGGAGGGCAGAGCCAAAGGGCAGCAGGAGATCGGTGGAGGCCCCTCCCGTGAGGAGCAGGATCACGGCAAGGTACGCCGAGGTGAGGAGGGCGGTGAGCGTGGTGCCCAGGAGCGAGTGGAGCAGCCCCCGGTGCTCCAGGCTGCAGCGCCTGCCGAAGAGCAGGCGGAGCACCGCCCAGATGGGAAAGTAGACCAGGTACCGGATGAGGTACCCGAAGAAGGGGAGGATCCACCGGCTGAATCCCTTTGCCCGTGTCCCCCTGCCCGGAAGGCCGGGATGAAAGATGGCGGCATCCGCGGCATCCGCGTCCGGGGCCAGGGAACCGATGACCAGGCCCAGTGCCAGCGGGGGAAGCCACCCGGATGGTATCACCGGGGCAAGGGGGACCAGGGCCAGCCCGCCTGTCGCGGCGGTGAGCAGCAGGTGGTGGACTCCCTTCACGGGCTGCCGTCCCCTTCCCGCATCAGGCGATGGTAGAGATCCGGGCGGAAATCCTTCTGCACCGGGATCCGGTGGCGGAGGGTGTCAGCCGCTGCAGGATCCACCTCCACCTCCAGGAGTTCCTCTCCGGTGCCCGCCCGGGCAATGATCCTGCCGTTCGGGTCTGCGGCCAGCGATCCCCCGCAGTACTCCTCCACGGGAGTGTCTCCGGTGGTGTTGGTTCCCAGCACGTATCCCTGGATCTCGACAGCCCGGGCCGCGACCAGCGCTTCCCACGCGGGCATCCTGCGGCAGGGCCATGCAGCAGGGACCAGCATGCAGTGGACCCCGGCAAGGGAATAGAGCCGGAAGAGGGGGGCAAACCGGAGGTCATAGCAGATGGCGATCCCACACCGGCACGTGCCGACAGAGAAGGTCGCGATGCGGTCGCCCGGGTGGTAGTGGAGCTGCTCCCCCGCGGGGGTGAAGAGATGAGTCTTTGCATACGTGGCAAGCACCTGGCCCTGCGGCCCGACGGCCACGCAGGTATTCCGGGGTTTTGGCGACCCCTGCTCCGCGATGGCCCCCAGCAGGTGGATGCCACTGGCCCTGGCCATCTCCTGCAGCTCCTGCACCAGCAGGCCGTCCATGCCCTCTGCATGCCGGGCAGCGTCGGGGGACCAGCCGGTCAGGAACTGCTCCGGGAAGCAGATGAGATCCGCTCCCCGGGAGGCGGCTTCCCTCACCTGCGACCGGGCCCTCCGGAGGTTCTCCCGGGTATCCTCCCAGGCACTCCGGAACTGGGCGATGCAGGCCTTCATCGGTTCTTTCCGGGAAGTTCTCCGTCCTCCAGTCCCTTCACCACAACCACTGCGGCAAAGATCACGATCAGAACGGCCAGGAGCAGGAGCAGGTAGGGGGCGCCGGGGATGGTGACCCCCGGATACTGGGTGGAGAGCACCATGGTTCCCACGATGATCCCCCCCAGCACGATGCAGATACCGATACCGGCCATGAACAGGGATGGGAGATCTTTGTCCATAGTAGGTGGTCTGTGTGCCGGCGTAATAAAAATGCAGCTCTCGTTCCGCTCAACGGGGAGGATGAGAACCCGGGAATCTGGGACAGGATCCGGAGAGTGATACGGTATCGGTTTCCGCCAGGGTACTGCAGCTCACCCTGTCCTCACGGGGGGCGCCGAAGCGGCGGGGGCGGAGCCCCCGGGAACGTCATGCATGTGGTGAGGCATCCATTTTCTCCGATTGGGATGTACTGTTCCGCTCCTGGAGGCCTGTCGCCACCCGCCGCGGGGGAATGCCTCCGCGGGAGGAGGTGCAGATCTGGCGGGTATGGGATCCCAGTACACCCGGTCAGGAACAGGTGCCGGGGGAATCGCGTGGGAGGGGAACCGGGGCCGATTCTTGCCCATCTCCCGAATCGGCCGAATGCCTGCACGCATGGGCGATATCTTTAAGATGCCGGCAGGTGAAATTTCCCTGAGAAAGCAGAGCATGAACAGGAGGGTTCATGCCACCCGTGGAACCTGAGTATACGACAATTGCGAAGGGGATCTCGGCAGAAATGGGGAGCGCCGAGATCCAGTCCCGGTATATGAACACGGCACTCCGGGCACTCCTCTTCATTGCCGGGTTCCTTGCACTGGTCCTCGCCCTGCTGGTCTTTTTCAACAGGTGAAGGGACTCAGATCCATCCCTGTCCAGAGGTGAGGGGGAGACCTGCCCCACCTTTTCCCATCCCCCACGGACGAAGGAATCCTCCCGGGGGAACAGGGGGCTTGTGCATATCGCCCCCTTCCCGATTGACCCTCTGCCGTGACGGTTCCTCCTGTCGATCTGCCATTCGGTGACCCGGGGATAGTTCCCGTGCTGAATCTTCCAATGAGAAGACGGATGCCAGGGGCATCCGGAAAAGAGTGGGTTTGAGGTAATGGTATGCATATCCCCGGACGTCATCCAGGCGTATCAACCCTGGGCGTGGGCGGGGTGAAAGTGGCCGCCTGGAAGAATCGTTGAAAAAAAATGGGATTATTCTGTCCACTCGTAGAGCACCGGTTCCTCGACCCGCCGGTACTCCACCAGGTCCTTCTCAGCGAAGTGGATCCTGATCTCCCGGGCTGCGCTCTCAGGCGAGTCGGATGCATGGACCAGATTCCTCCCGGTATCCATGCCCAGATCCCCCCGGATGGTTCCGGGGGCTGCCTCGGCAGGGTTGGTGGCCCCGATCAGGCAACGGACCACGGTGACCGCGTTCCTCCCCTCCCAGACCATGGGCAGGCAGGGCCCGCTCATGATGGAGGCCTTCAGGGACGGAAAGAAGGGCTTCCCTGCGTGCTCCCGGTACTGGTCCATCACCTGGGCCTCGATGACCCTGGCCAGCCGTGCTGCCACGAGTTTCAGGCCCTTCCTCTCAAGGCGGGAGATGATGGTTCCTGCGAGACCCCGTGCCACTCCGTCCGGCTTGATCATCACGAAGGTCCGGTCCACGGGAGATCACTCCCTGCCCTTTGCCTTTCTTCCTGCTTTGGTCCAGGCCACCAGCCTCGGCACCCGGCCCAACCGGTAATTATTCTGGCATTTGCTGCTGCAGAAGTAGAAGATGGCCCCGTCCTTCCGGACAAACATCTTGCCGGTGCCGGGTTCCACCGCCTCGCCGCAGAAACTGCAGTTGTGGGTATCGACCATGCCGCTCACCGCTTCGAGAGCTTCTTTGCCTCGCGTTCGGTCTCGAGGAGCATCAGGATATCTCCTTCCCGGATGGGGCCGACGGTGTTCCGGGTGATGATCCGGCCCTTGTTGGGGCCGTCCAGGACCCGGCACTTCACCTGCATCGCCTCACCGTGCATGCCGGTGCTGCCGATCACCTCGATCACTTCCGCCGGCGTTGCGTCTCCGACCATCGCCTCATCCTCTCAGTTCGGTGACTTTCTTGGCGATGTCGTCAATGATCTCTTTGGCCTTCCCGGGCTTGACGATGGCGGCCGCCGCCGAGCCCACGTCCAGGCCGCTCGCGGCCCCGATGTCGTTCTGTTTCTTGACAAAGAGGTAGGGGATCTTCTTCTCGTCGCAGAGGGCGGGGAGGTGCATCACTACCTCCTCGGGCTGCACGTCGGCACCGATCAGCACCAGCTGTGCGAGCCCCCTCTCGATGGCCTTGGTGGCCTCGTTGGCTCCCTTCTTGATCTTGCCCGTGTCCCGCGCAATCTCCAGGGCCTCCAGGGCCTTGTTCTGGATCTCGTCAGGGACTTCAAACTTTGCAGCAGATTGTGCCATGACTCACCTCATTCAGGAGCCGTCCTGCTCCCTCATCACTCATCAGTCAGTGACGGTGTAACCATATCCATTCATCAGGGCCAATGATAAAGGTTTGCGGGTGGCCGCCGGAGAGGATTTTTCTGAAGGCGGCGTTGGACGAAGAGCGGGCATTCAGCGGGTTCATGGAAGTCCGGTCCATCTCTCCTCTTCAGGGGAGGGCGTCGGGAGGGGGCTGGCCCCCTCACGATCCCACCCCCATGAGGATATCCCCCTCCTTCCCGGTAACCTCCTCTCAACTCTACCCTGCAAACCGGTAGATGGTGACCCCCTGTGCGTCATAGACCTGCGTGAGCCCTCCGCCGGAGAGGTCCATCGCCGGGTACAGTTCCCGCTCGGCATCGCCCACGTACAGGAGCGTGGCCCCGTATTTCTGCAGGAGGTGATTCCTCCGAACCGGCTCCTCATAGATAGCCTTCACGTCCGCCACCCGCTCCATCACCCGGGCCCCCTCCCCCCTCCACATGAACTCGTGGAAGGGCCACCCGATGATCGTAGGGATGCCGGTGAATGCGGAGATCCGGGAGTAGTACTCGTAGTCCCCCTTCACCGCTTCGACGATCACCTCGTTGCCATTCAGGTGCGAAAGGTAACCAAGGGTGGCCGCATCGTCCGGGTGCGGCTGCTGGAGGAAGCCCAAGTCCACAGAGACGTTCCCCTGGATCTGCCGCAGGAACCCGAGGGTGGCGGCATCCCCCGGGTGGGCCGCCTCCAGGTACGCAAGGCCGTCCAGCGTCCCGCCCCCGTAGGAGAAGTTCACCTGCAGGATCAGGGGGGCAGCAAGGACCAGGACCACGGCGGCGGTGGCCAGTACGCGGGAGGCCACCGGGGGAAACCGCTCTGCTGCCCGGAGACCGTTCAGGAACCGGCCGACAAAGACCATCGCCGCGGTGCCGAGCATCATCCAGGCGATGAAGGAGAACTTGAAGACGGTGTTCATCCGGTAGTACTGGGCACCGAAGTTGTCCTTCAGGTACAGGAGCTCGGTGAGGATGAGAAGGCAAAGGCCCGCGGCTGCCAGCCACCAGGGATAGTCCCGGTCTCCCCGGGTGAAGAGGAGGAGCAGGACAAAGGCAGCGATCCCTGCCGCAGGGAAGCCTGCCAGCGCGAGAAGCAGGCCCCCGGCCACTGCAGGGAGGATCATCACGAGATGGGTGCGGACGCCCCGGGCTCCATACAGAAGGATGACGGCCAGGAAGAATCCGTGGACCAGCAGGAACTGGACCGGATCCGAGGGCGTGGACACGGGGAAGATTCCCTGGATCCCGCTCCCTGCCATCTGGAAGTAATAGGGGAGGTACAGGGCAACCGAGGCGAAGGGTACGAGCACCAGGGCCGCGAGGGCACCCGTGGCCGCGTCGCCCTGTTGACTTCTCCACGCCTGCCAGCCGCAGACCAGTATGATGAGGAGGGTGAAGGGGGCGTACACCAGCACGTCCCAGGTGTTGAAGGGGGGCATGGATCCCAGGGAGAGGGCCGTGAGCAGGGCAAGGCCCCCCCTGGCCCGGGGGGTGAGGGTCTGCCAGCGGGTGAAGAGGAACCCCAGGAGAAAGATCAGGAAGGCCTGGTTCCCGATGGCCAGCACGTGAGGGTGGGGATCCCCCCAGAGAAAGGAGAAAAGCGGGAACTCGGTAATCGTGTTCTCGATGGTCCGGGTCGACTGCCAGACGATATCAAAGAGGCTGAACGCACCCCCGCTGAGCATGTTCCGGACCTGGAGACCGGTCTGCAGCACAAAGGACGGGTTCACGAAGAGAAGCACCCCTGCGGGCAGCCACCGCAGCCGCGGCAGGAAGAGATCCCCCACCATCCACAGGTTCACGACTGCCAGTCCCACGACGGTGGGGATGGCCAGGTTGAAGGCGACAGAGGAGGGGGTCGCCGTGGTGAGGCCGATGGCCCCCGCCATCCAGTACCCGAGATAGTAGTAGATGTTCAGGGTGCCGCCCGCGTACCAGGGATCCAGCGGCGGCACCACCGGGGTGCGCATGATGGATGCCAGGAAGGCGTGGTCCATGAACTTCTCGGCATAGGAGATGCTGGGGTTGATGTACCGGATCTCGGCCATGGCCAGGAACGCCAGGAGAAAGATCAGGTCCCACTGCCCCATCCCCTGCCACCGTTTCCTGGCATAGGATCCCCTGGCCGCGTGGACAGCCAAGAGGACCAGGAACGGGAGCGCTGCCAGCGGCACCGGAAGACCCAGGAGCCCGCAGTACCAGCTGAAGGCGGTGAAGAGGAGCACCGAGGCGGTGTATGCAGCGGGGTAGCCGTACCGTCCCAGCACCGGCTCCAGGGACGGCCAGAGTGCTGTCTGGATCAGCTTCAGGAGCAGGATCCAGCTCACGACGTCCAGGAGAATGGCCTCAGGCGGTACTGCCATCTCCCTCACCCCCGCCCCGGAAGGCCTTCTTCATCACTGCCACCACCCAGCTGCCCAGGAACGCGATGGAGAGGATCCCGCCGGCCAGGGTGACCGCGTTCTTGATCAGGTGGTCAAGGATGGCGATCAGGGTGGCAGCTTCCTGGCTCATCCCCGCGAGAAGGAGGGTGACCGCCACGGCTGCCTCGTAGGTGCCGACACCGCCGGGGGTGAGGGGGATCGCTTTCACCAGGTTACCTACGACGATGGCAAGGACGATGACGGCAAAGGGGACTTCCTCGCGGAACATCAGCACCACCGCGGCACAGGCCAGCACATCCATCATCCAGATCAGGATCGAGGATATCCCCAGCACCGCCACCGACCGGAAGGAGAGGGACGCCCTCCTCATTCCCTCCATCATCCGGAGCAGGAAGGCCAGGAGCCGGTGCCGGGCGGTGAGCTTGCCTGTCACCATAAGCAGCACGAAGAAGATGCCCGAGAGAAGGATCGGCAGCACCACCAGCGGGTAGATCCAGGGCGGGGCACCCAGCACGAACGGAAGGGAGAGGAGGCCCAGCACGGCCACCATCATCACGTCAAAGACCCGTTCCACCACCAGGGAGGAGAGGCCGGTCTCGTAGGGAGTCTCCCGCTCGTGGCGGAGGATAACGATACGGATCAGGTCCCCGAGGCGTGCCGGCACCGCCAGGTTGGCCGTCTGGCTCACCAGGATGCAGGCCGTGGAGAAAGTGAGGGAGACCTTCACTTCCAGGGTCTCCAGGATGTACCGGTACCGCCACCCCCGCATCCACCAGCCGGCGCCGCAGATGGTGATGGCCAGCACCAGGTACCGGGGGTCGGCCCGGGCCAGGGTCTCCAGCAGCCGGTCCCAGATCCCGAGGAGCATGTAGGCCAGGATGGCGCATGCGACCACGCAGGAGATGACAAGGGCGCTAATCCTTCGATCCATGCAGCTGCCACCAGAGCCGAAGGATGGCGCCCCCCATCTCGGCCACATCCTTCAGCTTCACCGTCGTCCCCCGGCTGGCCCTCCACCGGACCGGGAACTCGCAGATCCGGTACCCGTTCCGCTGGCCACGGACCAGCACCTCGGTGTCCCAGAACCAGTGGAAGGCCTTCACCGACGGGATGAGGGAGAGGATCCGGTCCCGGCGGAATCCCTTGAACCCGCACTGGTGGTCCTGGAGCCGGCTGCCCAGGATGAGCCGGACCAGCAGGTTATAGCCGCGGCTCGCCACCTCCCTCTCACCGGTCCGTTTCACATCGCTGGAGACCATCAGGCGGGACCCCGTGGAGATATCGTACCCGTTCCGGATGGCCCCGATGAGCTCTCCCAGGTGGGACATGTCAGTGGCGAGATCCACGTCATAGTAGCAGACAATGGAACCCCGGGCCTCCGCGAATGCCCGGGAGAGTGCTTTCCCCCGGCCCAGGCGCTCATCGCTGTGGAGCAGGCGGATCCGGGGGTCTTTCTGCGCCATCTCCCGGACCCGCGCGGCACTGCCGTCGGTGGACCCGTCCTCCGCCACCAGGATCTCGAAGGATTGGGTGATGGCCGAGAGCACTTCCAGGGACCGGGGCAGCGCCGCCGTAAGAGCAGCCCGGTCGTTGTAGACCGGGATCACCGCTGTCACTTCCACGGAGTTCATGCCCTGAAATCCTCCCGGATCCGCTCCGCCACCTGGATCCCGGCGAGGACAGACCCCTCCATCGATCGCTCCGGGTAGTTGGGGATGCTGAACATGCCGGCCCGGTAGCACCCTCCCGTACCGTAGTCCGGGATGTGCTGGCGGTAGCCGGTGGTGTACACCGGCCCGGCCCGGCGCTCCACCGCCAGGGCATGCCAGTGTATAGCCCCCGGAGGGACATCAAACCGCCGGCAGAAGTCCGAGAGCATCGTCTCGCCGTACCCTTCGGGGAGGCTCCGGTTGAAGTAGGATGCCAGGTACACCAGGTGCTCCCCGTACCGTTCCACCGGCACGAAGTTCGTGTGGGAGACGACCGCACCGTAGGGAGCGGGGTCTTTCATGTTCAGCCAGTACACCCCCTCCGCCACATCCCGGTCAAGGCCGATCGTCATGCAGGCGGCCCCCTGGTAGGGCACCCCCCCGGAATGACCGGTTCCCGTGTCCCGGAGCCCCGGGGGAGGGATGGTGCAGAGCACGGCATCAAAAGGTTCGCCATTCACCCGCCAGCTGCCGTTGTGCCGTTCCGGCCTGCCTGCTGGCGTGGTGGTCCGGACCTCACCGCCTTTCCGTTTCGCCTCATCGGCGAGCCGCTCCACCAGCAGGTGGAACCCGCCCTTCAGGTAGCCCAGGCGCTCCCCTCCGGGACCCCGGTGGGACCGGATGGCGATCCGGGAGATGAGCCACGCCGCCGATACCTCTCCGCTCCTGTCCCCGAACTTGGACCGGAGCAGGGGCTCAAAGAAGGATGTGTACAGAGAGGATCCCAGGTGGGTCCGGATGAACTCTGCCGCAGGGACCCGGTCCAGGGCTTCCGTGTCCATCCGGCGGGCCCGGAGGGTGAGGAGGGCGAGCCTGGCCTTGTCCACCAGGGAGAGATGGGGGTACCGGAGGATCTCGCCGGGGGTGGTGAGCGGGTAGACCCGCCCCTGTACGTAGTAACCGGTGGTTCCCCGGAGCCACTCCAGCCGGTCATCGATCCGGAGCTCCTTCAGGAGAGCCAGGAGATGCGCATCGCCGGGGAAGAGGTGATGGTAAAACTGTTCCACCCAGTATTCCTTCCGGTGGTAGGAGGAAAGGCACCCGCCGGGGGTATCCCCCTTCTCCATCACCACGACGTCATCGCTTTCGGATAGGCGCAGGGCAGCAACAAGCCCGGTAAGGCCACCCCCGACCACGCAGATGCGCATTTTCCGTCCTATAACTATAGGGGAAAGCCCATAAGAAAGTTTTTGAACTTCCCGAAAGAAAATGAGATAAGTAATTATACTTCCCCGTGACAGCAATCCTTTCGGATGGTGTAATTTCATGCGTGTATTTTTCATAGGATTTGGACAGGCTGGCGGTAAAATTTGCGATATGTTTGTTGAGCAGGATAAGCGCCTCCCTGTCCAGAGCTTCCGGGCCATTGCCGTCAATACCGCCCGGACTGATCTGATGGGCCTGCACCACATCGGGCTCCGGGACAGGATCCTGATCGGGCAGACGGTGGTGAAGGGGCACGGGGTGGGCACCGACAATGTCACCGGCGCCAAGGTCACGGCCGACGAGATCGACAGCGTCATCAATGCCATCGACCAGCGGGGCACCCACGACGTTGATGCCTTTGTCATCGTGACAGGCCTGGGCGGGGGCACCGGATCCGGCGGCACACCGGTGCTGGCCCGGCACCTGAAACGCATCTACCGGGAACCGGTCTATGCCCTCGGCATCCTTCCCGCGCCCGAGGAGGGCCGCCTCTATTCCTACAACGCGGCCCGGAGCCTCTCCACCATGGTGAACGAGGTGGACAACACCATTCTCTTTGACAACTCCGCCTGGAAGAACGAGGGGGAGTCCATCAAGTCCGCGTACCAGCGCCTCAACGACGAGATCGTCCGGCGGTTCGGCGTCTTGTTCCGGGCCGGGGAGATCTCCAAGATGGGGGTCGGCGAGATGGTGGTGGACTCCAGCGAGATCATCAATACCCTCCGGGGGGGCGGGATCTCCAGTGTCGGGTACGCCATTACCGAGGTCGTGAGCCAGCGGACCAAGCAGAAGAAGGGGATCTTCGGCTCGCTGCGGGAATCCCTGAAGAAGAAGGGGCCCACCGAGCAGGTCCTCCTCGGGGAGGACAAGTCGGCCAAGATCATCGCCCTGGTCCGGAGGGCCATGCTGGGGCGGCTGACCCTCCCCTGCGACTACTCTTCCGCTGAGCGGGCCCTCGTGCTGATCGCCGGCCCTCCCGAGGAGATGGACCGGAAGGGTGTGGAGAAGGCCAAGTCCTGGGTGGAGGAGAACATCGCCGGCATCGAGGTTCGCGGCGGGGACTACCCGGTGGACTCCAACTACATCGCCGCGGTGGTGGTGCTGGCCACTGTGGGCAATGCACCCCGGATCCGGGAACTCCTGGAGATCGCGAAGGAGACCAAGGAGGATGCCATCAAGGCGAAGGAGAAGAAGGCAGCAATGTTTGACGACGATATCGAACCGCTGTTCGAGTGAGGGAGTGAGCAATGAGAAGGGGAAGTGTACTTTTTATCGTCATGGTCATGGCCGTGTGCCTGGCCCAGGCCGGGTCGGCACTGAGGGCAAACACGCTCGAGATCAACCCATCCAGTGATCTTCAGCCGGGAAGCACCGTAAACATCCATGCCATCATCAGCTGGGGAAATAATGAGTTCCCCCAGCAGGATAAGATAGAATTTTACTCGCAGCTGGAGAGATCCTCAGCCCACTGGGAGTATGCCATCGGCCTGAACGATAAATATCCCCCTGTAAGAACCCAGGGTGGCCAGTACCTTCGCATAGGCGGATACGAACTCTCGTATCCGGCCTCCGATTACGACGTGACGGTCGAAGTAACGCTGGATGGCATCGTCCCCACATCCCAGCCTTCGGGTGAGTTCACCCTCCTGCGGGTGCGGGAGGTGGACTCGGATGATGAAGTCGTGGGGACCGAGATTCTGAAAAAAACCACTATATTCAACTCCAAGGATCTGCAGGCCCAGATCCAGCAGGTGCAGGTTAGGCTCAGTGAGCTGAAGGGCGACATCGAGGCCAGGACTAGCGAGGGGATTGATACCAGTGAAGCCCAAGATCTGTACACTGAGGCGGAGACTGCCCTGGACAGGGCGAGCACCGGCACCACCGGCCAGGCAATGAATGACCTGACCAGCGCGGAGAACGCCATCAACGAAGGGTTCACAGCCCTCGAGCGTTCCTGGGCCCAGCAAACCATTGACGAGGCCCAGCAGGTCATCGACAGCGTGATTGGGCTGTACAACGAGTTCACCGTGAACCGGTCCCTGAAACTCTCGGATCCCCGGCTGGTCCCCATCACCAACAAGCGGGATATTGCCATCAGTTCCATTTCCAATGCCAAGGACCAACAGGCTACCGGCTCCTATGCTTCTGCCCGGGCCAAGGCTGTCGATGCCAGGACCAGGGCCGACGAGGCCTGGAACCTTTCCCTTGACCTGAAGAAGGAGCTGGACAGCGGTTTCTCCTTCAACTTCAACCTGGGCGGCCTCCTCCTTCCCGTGGCCATTGTGCTCCTGATCGTGGCAGTGGTGGGCGGGATCTATTACTGGAAGAAGTACCGAACCTGGGATGAGCTGGGGTAAATCCCCTCGCTATACTCCTTTATTCTGACGTAACCATTCCTCCCGGCCATCCTGATCTGGTGATGGATAGGATAACCCTAGACATTCTGTTGAGTGGACGCTCTCGGGGGCTCCGCCCCCGCCGCTCCGGCACCCCCCGATGAGGATAGACCGTTCTCTCGGTTCAGGGAGCAGGGCGATCAGTGCCCCACACCGGGCGATCTCCCATTAACTGGAGGGGGGCGCCCACGCGGCGGGGGGACGGAAGTCCCCCCTGGAGCGTACCAGTAGCGTTCGTTCCCTTGCTATCGCCAGGGGAAAGATACTGAGCATTTCTTACGATGATTTCTCACGGGTGAAGATGTCCAGGTTCATGGACCCGATCTTCCCGTCCCTCAGGAAGTAGTACTCCAGCACCCGGTGCTGGTTGTCATACCAGCTGAACCAGTAGTTCAGGCGGTAGGTACGCTTCTCGTAGCCAGGGAGCGCCGGGTACGACTCGGCATCGTAGGCGATCACCATGTCGTAGTGGTTTTTCAGGAAGGTATCCTCCTCCACCTTCTGGCCGTAGTAGCTGAGATTCTTCCCCGCATCACCGCGGAAGTACCAGGGCAGGGGCCAGTAGTTGCGGGATGCGATCGCCACCTTGTCTGCCCGCTCGACCTGGGCCATCACCTCCCGCATCTGCTCGGAGTTCTGGACCTGCACGATGGGCTCGTTCACGTCTACCGGGACAAAGGCCACGTGCCAGGTGCAGAGGATCAGGAACACCGTGGAGGCCACCGCAATCAGGGCTTTTCTGTCGGTCAGCCGGTATACGGCCACAAAGACCATGGGCAGCAGCTGGAGAAGGATCAGCCAGGGGACCTTCTCCCCGATGTACCCGTAGGCGGCCATGGTGAGGATCATCCAGAGGATGCAGAACCGGGTGAACTCCTCCTGCTTCAGGTTCCTGGCCCCAGCCCCCATCTGGGTGAGGGAGCGGGATACCAGATCTGCCATGCCCGGTTCCGCACACCGGCCCCGGATACGGTCTGCAATCCGTGAGAGGCGGCATCCCCGCCCATATTCTGCTGCCAGGAACTGGCCGGTGCCGTAGATGGCCAGAAGAAATATGGGGGCCTCATAGAGGAGCAGGAGCAGGATATAGAAGTAGAAGGGCCCGCAGAGCCGGCACTGCTCGTGCATGGCGGTCCAGTGTTCTATCGCCTTGATGATACCGGTGTACAGGATCTCCGGGTGGGAACCCAGGGAGCTGTACAGGAGTGCGGTGATGCCGAGGACGGTAACTGTAAACCCGGCCAGGTGGATCTTCCATGCCTTCGGGAGCCGGAACTTCCCCTGCCAGAGGGCCACGGCCATGTACAGGGCGAAGATGACCAGGATGAGGGGAAACTCCTCCTTGCTGCACAGTCCCCCGGCAGCTCCCAGGGCCGCGAGGATGGCATACCTGCCCTTCCCGGTGTCCAGGTACAGGAAGATTGCCACGAGGAGCAGCATGGTGAAAAAAAGCATGAAGATGTCGTGCCGGAGGAAGCGGGAGAAGTAGACCATGTCCGGCGAGAGGGCTAAAAAGAGGGCTGCGACAAGGGTCTCTCTTCTGCCGAGGAAGCCACGCCGCTGCAGGGGCAGGAGGAGGAGGATGACCAGGCATCCCAGGAGAGAGGGCACTGCTCTCGCCACCAGATCGCTCTCCCCGAAGAGCCAGAACATCCCCGCGGTCACGTAGTACAGCAGGGGACCGTGGTACGAGGGGTCATAGGACCAGACCCCGTCATGGAGGAGCCGGTACGAGAACCAGGCGTGGATCGCCTCGTCGTGGTGGAAGAGCTTGAAATCAAGGACCGCGAACCGCAGGATGACGGCGATGGCGAAGATGGCGAAGAAAAGGACTTCAAAGGAGAGCTTCTTTCTGATCCCTTCCGGGATCAGTGCGGCAGCCTGCCGCATGGGCTTCAGCTCTCCAGGATGATCTCGATACCGATATCCTTGGGCACCTGGATCCGCATCAGCTGGCGGAGGGCGCGTTCGTCCGCGTCGATGTCAATGAGCCTTTTATGGATGCGCATCTGCCACCGGTCCCAGGTGGCAGTCCCCTCGCCATCGGGGCTTTTGCGGATCGGGACGATGAGGCGCCGGGTGGGCAGCGGAATGGGGCCTGCCAGGTTCACCCCGGTCCGCTCGGCGATCTCCCGGATCCGGTCGCAGACCATCTCGACCTTCCTGCAATCGGTCCCCGAGAGGCGGATTCTGGCTTTCTGCATGTGATGTCACCGGAACGACAGTATTATCTCAGCTGCTTCTGGACGAGATCAATGCACATGCCTGCAGCGATGGTGGAGCCCATGTCCCGGATGGCGAACCGGCCCATCTGCGGGATCTCCTTGATCCGCTCGATGACCAGTGGCCGGCTCGGCTTCACCGTCACGATGGCTGCGTCCCCGGTCTTCAGGAAAGTGGGATTCTCCTCCTTCACCTGGCCGGTCTTGGGGTCCAGCTTCTTCTTCAGCTCGGTGATGGTGCAGGCCACCTGCGCCGTGTGGCAGTGGAAGACCGGCGTGTAGCCCACGGTGATGGCGCTGGGGTGGTAGAGAACCACGATCTGGGCGGTGAACTCGTCGGCTACGGCCGGCGGGGAATCCACGGGCCCCAGCACGTCGCCACGCCGGATATCGTTCTTTGCAATCCCGCGGACATTGAAGCCCACGTTGTCGCCCGGCACCGCCTGGGGTATCTCCTCATGGTGCATCTCAATGGACTTGATCTCACCGGTTTTATTGGCCGGCATGAAGATGACGTTCATGCCCTTCTTCATGATGCCCGTCTCGACCCGGCCCACCGGCACCGTGCCGATACCGGAGATGCTGTACACGTCCTGGATGGGGAGGCGCAGCGGCAGCGCGGTGGGTTTCTCGGGCTCTTTCAGGGTATCCAGGGCTTCCAGGAGCGACGGCCCCTTGTACCAGGGGGTCTTGTCGGACTTCTTGGAGATGTTCACTCCCTGGAAGGCGCTGGCCGGGATGAAGAGCATGTCGTCCGGTTTGTAGGCCACCATCTTCAGCAGGCTGGTGATGTCGGCCTTGACCGCTTCGAACCGCTTCTGGTCATAGTTGACTGCATCCATCTTGTTCACGAGGATGATCAGCTGCTGGATGCCCAGGGTGCGGGCCAGGAAGACGTGCTCCTTGGTCTGCTCCTGCACGCCGTCCGGACCCGATACCACCAGCACCGCGGCGTCAGCCTGCGATGCACCGGTGATCATGTTCTTGACAAAGTCCCGGTGTCCGGGGCAGTCCACGATAGTGAAATAGAACTTCGTGGTATCGAACCGCTTGTGGGCGATATCGATGGTGATGCCGCGCTCGCGTTCCTCCTTCAGGTTGTCCATGACCCAGGCAAACTCAAACGTGGCCTTGCCCTTGGACTCGGCCTCCTTGCGGTACCCGTCAATCACGTGCTGCGGTACCGCTCCGGTCTCGAAGAGGAGGCGGCCCACGGTCGTTGACTTCCCGTGGTCGATGTGGCCGATGATGGCCAGGTTCAGATGGGGCTTCACACTTGCCATAAATGGTATCCTCCAATCACATGCAGGACTGTTACTGTCGCACCAGTCCGGAATGGACTGTTACTGTTGCACCAGTCGGTTTGCTGCGAGTGTAAAATATAGGATCGGCACCTATATAAATCATTTCGAGAGGGGTGGATCGACGGAATCCGGGACAGGAAAGGGTGGATCGACACCCCTATATCCGTTGCCTCTCCCATTGAGATAGGACATGAAGACGCTCCTTCTTCAGCGCAACGAAAAGACCGGCCGGGTGACGGTCCAGTGCGCCGATGGCGAGGTGTCGGTGTACAGCCATTGCGAGTACTGCCGACACTGCGCCGGGGTCCGGGTGGGGAAGCGGGTGATCCCCTCACCGATCACGCAGGCCCTGAAAGAGGTGAAGCGGGGGACCAGCCCCGACGAGTCCCTGATGAACGCGGCGATGATGTTCAACACCCTCGTAAGAGACGGGAGTGCCATCGAGTGCGCTGACGACGGGAACGAGGGGTTCAGCTCCCTGTACCGCCGCTGAGCTCGCCCACGATCTCTTCCCGGAACCGGTCAAAGTGAAGGTCATCCAGCTGGTCCGAGAGGAGCCGCCCGCTCCAGGCCCTGCGGTACACCCACTGCACGATCTTCTCCACCGCGGCCACCACCTTCTCCTCGTCTTCCAAGAGAATCAGCTGCCGCCCCAGCATCGGGTGCCGCCCTCGCCTCCCGCCGACCACGACCTGGTAGTGCCGGTGCTCGGACTTCAGGAGGTGGAACGGGCAGGACTGGACGCAGACCCCGCACTGGACGCATTTTTCCTCATCCACCACCGACACGCCGTTCCGGATGGAGATGGCGCATTCCCTGCAGTACTCGGCGCAGGTGCCGCAGCCGGTGCAGAGGCCGGGGATCCGCTTCGGCCTGATCCTGCTGATGATACCGATCTCGTTCAGCATCGGGCTGGTGCAGGCGTTGGGGCACCCCGAGATGGAGATCCGGATCTTCACCGGCATCTCCTTTCCAAAGAGCCGCTCGTCCAGCCGCTGTGCCAGGCTGATGGTATCCGCGGTGGCGTACTTGCACCGTTCCGTCCCCGGGCACGCGATGATATTCACCACCTCGTCCCGTTCTGAGCCGACGGGTGTCCCGTTTTTCGCGAGGGCTTTGGCGAGACGGGGGAGGCGCGCCGGTTTCACGTGGGGGATCTCGATGGTCTGGCGGGTGGTGACATGCACCGTCCCGTCGCCATACCGTTTCGCAATGGCGGCGAGGCCGCGCATCTTCTCTGCAGGGAGGTTCCCGGCCGGGAGCCGGATCCGGACCGTGCAGAGATCCGCGTTCCGCTCCGTGATCACCCCGCCCCTCATGTGGACACCGTACGTGTGGGCCATCGAGTAGTACTGGTACCGGCAGGCAAAAAATGGTGCCGTCCGGGGCTGGAAGAATCATCCGGGAACTGAAATGGAGATGCCATAGAGGCATCATCTTCACCGGGGTAAGAACCTGGATCCGTGAGGAGACCTCTTGAAGAGACCATCCTCTTGGGGGTGGGACCGGGTGGTGACTCCGCCCCCTCCCGTCAACTCCCCCGAGCGAGGATAAGACGATCTGACTTCCGGGGCCGTCTTACATCGGTTTATGAGGATGGGATTGACCGGTTTCACAGCAGCACAAGGGCGGCCATCACGAGAGCCCGGGTGACCTCGTGGGCAGCCCCCGCCACGTCCCCGTTCACTCCCCCGAAGAGACGGCGGGAGACCTGCAGGAAGAGGAAGAGCGTGAGCACGGTGACGAGGAGCGCTGCAGCCGCACCCCGCCAGCCTGCCAGGAGGATGATCGGGAGGAAGAGGAAGAGCGAAAGGAGCAGGAACACCGGCCGCGCCTGCCGGTGGAGACGGCTGTGGATTCCCTCACGGAACGGGGTGCCCAGGACCGTGATCCAGGAGAGCGCCAGCTTGGCCGAAACCTCCCCGGCCAGGATGGCGATTCCCACCGAAGGGGATTCCGCCAGCGAGGCAAAGGCCAGGAGTGTGACCGCGAGGCCCAGGCCGAACCCGCCGGCACCCACGGAGTGGTCCGAGAGGACCGCGATCCTTCGCTCCCGGTCCCCGTGGACCATGGCCGCGTCCCCGAAGTCCAGGAGGCCGTCCAGGTGGTGGAACCCCGAGATGAGGAGCACCGCAGCAAGGGCGGTGGCAGCGGCCAGGAAGCCATGCTGGAAAGGATACACAAGGAGGGCGGCAATACCCCCGATCAGCCACCCTGCCAGGGGATAGAGATAGGAATGCCTGGCAAAGGCATCGAAGTCGGCGGGGCCGCCCGCGGGAAGGCGGGTGGTGAACTGGAGGAGGGCCCTCAGGGACTCCCGGTACATTCGCTGTACAGCCTCGAGGTGCATCCGGCGATCAGCCCCGCCACGGCATCGTCCAGGAACGGGCCGAGGCGGGAGAGGATCCCGGGTTTCTTCTGGTCATAGCGCGTGAACTCGAACCGGGCGCGGGTGCCGCCCAGGTACTCGGCGATGGCGAAGCCAAGAATCTCATCGGAAAGGAGGAAGACGGGATCCCCCTCCACTCCGGTGCCGTCCTTTCGTCCGGTCAGGGCCTCTTCCAGCAGGATCGCCCCCAGGAGGAGCGACGAGACGTTGGGATCGGCCAGCGCTAGGGCGATCTTCTGCGTGAGGATCCCCTCTGCCTCAGGCGGTTCGATGCCGTGGGGCACGTAGAGGGCCATCCCGGCAGCCACGATCTCCGGGATTCCTGCCCCGTGCCCCTTCAGCCGCTCCTCCACCCCAAACATGATGATCTGGTTTTTCTTGGTGCACCTACATAGAGAAATCGGTATGCCCTTCCTCTCGGAAGTTCCCGGGATCCGGTGCACGCGGCCGATTCTTGCCGTTATCCTGGGCAATACCCGGCTCTCCACGGTCCCGGGGATCTCGGGTGCCGGGCCCACCCCGGAGAAGACGCTTCTCACTCCGGTCCTGGACTCCGAGCTGATCGCCACCGGCGCCATCCGGAGCTGGCCCATGAAGCCTAACACTCCCACCGGCTGCCCCACCCCGGCGGTGATCACCCGGGCCATGGTGGAGCTCATGGGCCTGGAGCCCCTCTTCATCAACGCAGGCCTGGTCCACCCGCCGGTGGTTCCCTGCCTTGACCTGTACGGGGCACCGGGCGGGGACCCTCGGGAGGGGGACGCGGTACCGCGGGCGGCGGAGATCTTCACCCAGGGGGAACGGGCAGGGCGGCTCCTCTCCGGCCTCTCGGACCTCCTGGTGCTGGGGGAGTGCGTGCCCGGCGGAACAACGACAGCTCTCTGCGTGCTGCGGGGCCTCGGCTACCCGGCGAAGGTTTCCAGCAGCTTTGTACGGAACCCGGTGGCCCTGAAGGAGGAGATCTGCCGCCAGGTGCAGGAGACGATCCGCTCCCGCCGGATCACCGACCCGCTGGGTGTGGTCCGGGTTGGCGGGGACCCGATGATGGCTGCAGCGGCCGGCATCGTGAGCAGCTACCGGGGCCCCGTATTCCTCGCCGGAGGTACACAGATGCTTGCCGTGGCCGCGCTGATTGGGAAAATGGGGGGACGGGTGCCCCCGGTTGCCACCACCGTCTATGTGCGGGACGATCCCAGCGCCGGGTTTCCCGAAACGGCCGCCCGCCTGGGGGTGCAGGTGTACTACGTGGACCCGGACTTTGGTGACATCGGGCACCATGGCCTTGCCCGCTACTGCGAGGGTGAGGTGAAGGAGGGGATCGGTGCCGGAGGCGCGATGCTCCTTGCCGCCCTGCTGGGAAAGAGCCCGGAAGAGATCCGGGCCCGGATCCTCTCCACGGTCACCGGGTTCGCGTGACGCCCGGTGGCATCCGGTGAGTGTTCTGTACGGTGTTACGCGCTCTCACACGTACAGCCGGGACCCTCCCGGGCCTCTTCCCCCGCTGCCCCCCCGATGGTTGCTGTAATCATAATCCGGGCGGGTTATTCAGGCTCTTCTTACTACTGGTACGCTCTTGGGGGCTTCCGCCCCCGCCGCGTGGGCATCCCCCGGGGAGGATAGTCTGATCATTGGTTGAACCGACCTGGTGAACTATCCTCATCGGGGGAGGGGCCGGGAGGGGGCAGGCCCCCTCCCGCACCCTGTCACCAATCCTCATCAGTTGTGAGTGCCCAAAAGAAACCGAATGATGGGGGGGCGCCCACGCGGCGGGGGCAGAGCCCCCTGGAGCGTAGAGTATGTCCGGCGCACATTTTTTTCACCAACGTCTGGTGTTCCGCTCTTGGGGGGCTTCCGCCCCCCGCCGCGGGGGCACCCCCCATGAGGATATGCGGATCTTCGGTATACAATCCCGATCATTGTTAAGATCCTGTCCCCTCTCCTTCTCCCGTGGGCACCGGCCGACAAAGGACTATTAGCCTCCCGCACAGAAAGCTACCGGCATGCAACCCCTTGGGGTGGTGAACAACTTCGGGCAGTTCAACCACCTGATCCTCCGCAGCCTGCGGGATATGGGCCTCGACGCCGAGATGGTGCCCAACACCTCTGTACCCACGGATCTTCACCGCTACCGGGGGATCATCCTTGGGGGCGGGCCGGCCATGGAGCGGGCAGGGCGGTGCCGGGAGTACCTGGAACTGGGGATCCCGGTCTTGGGCATCTGCCTGGGCCTCCAGGTGATTGCCCTTGCCCGGAGTGGATCCGTGGCACCGGGGTCCATGGGGGGATACGGGATGGTGGAGGTGGAGGTCCTCTCCGGCGACGGAATCCTGGCCGGCTACCCGGACCGGATCCAGGTGTGGGCATCCCACATGGACGAGGTGAGGGGGGTGCCCCCGGGCTTTGCTGTGCTGGCCCGGTCCCGGATCTGCAACGTGGAGGCCATCGCTTCCGAGAAGGAGCGGATCTACGGGGTCCAGTGGCACCCGGAAGTCTCCCACACAGAGAACGGCAGGCTGGTCTTCGAGAACTTTGACCGCCTCTGCTGCAACGGGAGAGAAGAATGACCCCCTCCCGCGGGATCGCGGGGGAAGGGCAACCGGATGCCCTTGCCCAAGAGATTCTCCGCATTGGGTTCCAGTGCCGGCAGTGCGGCACCTGCTGCCGGGGGAAGGACCACCTGGTGCTGGTGATGCCGGAGGAGGTGCGTGCCCTCCTTGCCATGGGTGGAGGGACCTGGGTGGAGTTGGTGGAGCCCTACCCGGATTTCCTGGAAGGCAGGAATGGCACCCGGTACACACTGGGGTGGTGCCTCCTTCGGGATTCCGGTTCCTGCCGCTTCCTCTCCGGGGACCGCTGCAGGGTCTATGGATCCCGGCCCAGGATCTGCCGCACGTACCCCTTCATGCTCATCGAAGGCCGGCTGGATGTCTCGCCCTGTCCCGGGCTCGGGGCTCCCATGGCCATGGAGGAGGCGCAGGCCCTGGCATCCGCCCTGAGGGAACGGGCTGCCGCTGAAGAGGCAGAGGAGGCCCGTGTGGCCTGCGTTCTCTCGGAATGCGAGATCCCTGCCGGCTGCCGGTGCGTCGTGGATACTGACGGGATCCAGGTGCTGGATGGGTGAACTGCGCATCGTGGGGACCGCGCATGTCTCCAAAAAAAGCGTGGAGGAGGTCCGGGTGGCCATGGAAGAGTTCCACCCCGACGTGGTGGCGGTGGAGCTGGACCCGGCCCGCTATGCCGTGCTGAAACAGCAGGAGGAGCAGCCCGCCATCGCGGATATCCTGAAGAGCCACCAGTTCACCGAGCTCCTGGTCCAGTGGACCCTGGTCCACCTGCAGCGCCGGATCGGGATGGAGGTGGGGGTGGAGCCGGGGGCAGAGATGAAGGCGGCGATCCAGGAGGCTGAATCCCGGAACCTGCCCCTTGCCCTCGTGGACCGCGACATCCGGATCACCCTGAACCGGTTCTGGCACTCCCTCTCCCTTGTTGAAAAGCTGAAGATGGGCTACGCCCTGGCAGCCTCGCTGGTCTCCATCGGGACAGAAGAGATCGATATCGAGGAGCTGACCCGCCAGGACATGGTCACCCTGGCCCTACAGGAGTTCCGGAAGTTCTCCCCCCGTGGCGCGCAGACGCTGATCGATGAACGGGACGCATACCTGGCCTACCAGCTCATGGCCCTGACCGGCCGCCATGAGCGGGTGCTGGCCGTTGTGGGGGCGGGGCATGTACCGGGAATACGACGGTTCCTCGATGCCCCCGCGTCCCTTCCCCTACCGGAGAACCTCACCGGCATGAAAAAGGGTCTGCCGTGGGGGATCATCTCCGGCGTGGTAATCCTCGCCTTCTTCCTGCTCCTCCTCGTCGCCATTGCCTTCTCCGGCGTGGGATTCGACCTCCTGGTCCGGGCATTCCTATTCTGGGTGATGGTCCACGGGGTACTCGCCGCCGGATGTGCGCTCCTTGCAGGAGGCCATCCCCTGTCAGCCCTGACAGCCTTTGCCGTCTCCTGGATGACCGCGCTCCATCCCCTGATCGCGGCCGGCTGGTTTACTGTCCCAGTGGAGGCGAAGATCCGGAAACCCACGGCCGCAGATTTCCGGAAGATCATGGAGGCAGAGACCTTTGCAGAGATGCGGAGGATTCCCCTCTTCCGGGTGATCCTGGTCGCTGCTCTGACCAACGTGGGTTCCATGCTGGGCACGGTCCTCTACTTCGTCTTTGTCTTCCCGGCGCTTGGCATCGACCCGGGAGTCCTCCTCTCCACCGGGATGGCGCACTTCTGGGAATCCCTGAAGGTCCTCATCCCGTGAACCGGGGATTGGGACGCCTTCCTCTTGCGCAACGCATTTACCTCCCGGCCCCCTATCGTCGTGTATGAACCTGGGAACCACTATCATCAAGGGACGGCGGTCGGTCCGGAACTTCAAGGAGACCCGGGTGCCCGACGATGTGATCCGGGATGCCCTGGAGTGCGCCCGCCAGGCACCCACCGCCATGAACCTCCAGCCCTGGCTGGTCGGAACCATCACGGACCGGGACACGCTGCAGAAAATCGCGGACCTGACCGACCACGGGAAGTTCATCGCGAAAGCCCCGGTCTGCTTTGCCATCTTCGGCGAGCGCAACCAGAAATACTACCTGGAGGACTGCTCGGCCCTGACCATGCAGCTGGCGCTGGGGCTGTGGTCCTACGGTGTCGGGTCCTGCTGGGTGGCAGGGGACAAGAAGCCCTACGGTGAGGCCGTGCGGTCCCTCCTGCAGGTGCCCGCGACCCATACGCTCGCCTCCCTCCTCCCTGCCGGGTACCCGGCGGAGATGACCATCCCTCCCAAGAAGGAGCTGGCCCGGATCACCTTCACCAACCGGTACGCCCCGTCATAGCTCTGACTGCTCAGCCGGGCGGAAGCTCCGACTGCTTTGCCGGGCAGAACGGGCAGATGGAGGTCTCCACCTCATCCTCTTTCTCCCGGACCGGGCAGTAGTACTCCCCGCTGCGTTCCTCCACCCGGAAACCTCCCGGAAACGGCGTGCCGATAGGGTGGCCGGGGAGTTCACGGACAAACATGGTGAAGGCTGCCAGCAGGTAATAGAGCAGCTCGTACCGGCGCAGCCGGTTGCCGTCCTCCTTCAGTGCCAGGTCCTGGAGCATGCGGCAGAAGTCAGGGTACGGGGACGGGAGTGGCCCCTCCCACCGCTCGTGGCGGCTCCACCTGTGGTGCAGCATCAGGTCGTGGTATGCCCCGAAGACCTGCTCGATGGCATGGGGATAGAGCTTCCGCCGGTAGGGCTGGGGGAGGTTGCGGAACTCGTGCTCGATGATGCCCCGGAGGTGCTGCAGGTCCTGGAGGGTATAGGCAGACAGGGCCTCCCCCAGGATCTCTGCCAGGTGCCTCCTGTCCCGCGCCTGTCCCAGGGCTGCACAGAGGGCCACGATCTCTTCCGGGGCAATGTCATGCTTCATTCCCACAAGCCTCCTGCCGACGCATGATCACTCTCCGGTTGGGCGGTGCTGGGGGTTGAATGTTGCTGATAGCAGCCCTGGAGCGGAGTCCGGAGTATCTGCCTCTCTCCTATCTCTTACGGCTGTTCTGCGCTCAGGGGATGGAGCTCTCGGGAGCGTGGTGCATCCACAGCGGACATTTTTCTTGATAACGAGTACCGGGACGCTCCAGGGGGGACCTTGCGGTCCCCCCGCCGCGTGGGCGCCCCCCAGTGAGGATGGTTCGATCTGCGGTTTCCTCCCTTCCACCACGGCTCAGCCAATCCTCACCCGGGGCGCCGAAGCGGCGGGGGCAGAGCCCCCGGGAGCGTGGTGCATGGTCTCTGTACCCTTCCCTCTCACTGACGTGTAATGTTCCACTCTTGGGGGGCTCACCGCCCCTCCGCCGCGGGGACATCCCCCCGAAGAGGATGGTGCGGATCCTTCGGTCTCCGTGAACTGCTGGCCAGGCCGTCAATCCCCGCTCTTCAATCCCAGCAACCCTTATCCCTCCCCTCCCCCAATCCCCATGGTACATGACTGCCCCGGTGCTGCAGGTGGCCCTGGATCTCCTGGAGCTGGACCGTGCCCTCGCCATTGCAGAGGAGGCCCTCGCAGGGGGTGCGGACTGGATCGAGGCAGGGACCCCGCTCATCAAGAGTGCAGGCATGGACGCGGTGCGCCGGCTGCGGGAGCGGTTCCCGGGTCGCGAGATTGTGGCGGATATGAAGGTGGCCGATACCGGGACCATGGAGGTGGAGATGGCCGCGAAAGCCGGGGCCACCATGGTCTGCATCCTGGCCGATGCCGACGATGCCGTGGTGCAGGAGGCGGTGCGGGCCAGGGACCTCTACGGCGTACGGCTGATGGCGGACCTGATCAATGCCCGGGATCCCGTGGCCAGGGCCCGGGAGCTGGAAGCCATGGGCGTGGACATCATCTGCGCCCATGCGGGCATCGACCAGCAGATGGTGGGCCGGACGTCGGTGGACCTGGTGCGGGAGCTCCGGGGTAAGGTGTCGGTCCCCGTGGCCGTGGCCGGCGGACTGGACGCCGAATCAGCAGCGGAAGCCGTGGCGGCAGGCGCAGGGATTGTTATCGTCGGCGGATCGATCGTGCGGTCAGGCGACGTGGCGGCCTCTGCCCGGAAGATCCGGGAGGCCATCGACCGGCCCAGGGTCCGGCGGAAGAAGGAGAAGAGCCCTGACGAGAAGATCCGGGCACTGCTTCTCTCGGTCTCCACCCCCAACCTCTCGGATGCGATGCACCGGAAGGGGGCCATGGAGGGCCTGATCCCCATCTGCAAGGGCGTGAAGATGGCGGGGAGGGCCGTAACTGTGCAGACGCTGGCCGGCGACTGGGCGAAGCCGGCGGAGGCCATCGACCGGGCATCGCCCGGCGACGTGATCGTCATCAACAACGACCGGGGCATCCACGTGGCGCCCTGGGGGGAGCTGGCCACCCGCTCCTGCATCCAGAAGGGGATATCCGGCGTGGTCATTGACGGCGCGGTTCGGGACGTGGACGACATCCAAAAGATCGGCTTTCCGGTCTTTGCCCGGGCCGTCGTGCCGAACGCCGGGGAACCCAAGGGGTTCGGCGAGATCAATGCAGAGATCCTCTGCTGCGGCCAGCCGGTTCGGCCCGGGGACTGGATCGCAGGGGACGAGAATGGCGTTGTGGTGATCCCCGGGGAGCGGGCCTATGAGGTGGCCCGGCGGGCCCGCGAGGTCCAGAAACAGGAAGAGAGGGTACGGGAGGAGATCCGCCGGGGCGGTACCCTCTCCCGCATCGCGGAACTGGAGAAGTGGGAGAAGCGGTGAGGGAGGCCCTTTCAGCGCCCCTTTCCGGCCGGACCCGGAATGGCAGCGGGTGGCAGCCGGACCAACTCCCCGCCGTGTGCCCGGATCTGCGTGATCGCTTCCCGGGTGTTGTCCACCCGCAGGATCAGCACGGCCATTCCCTTTCCTGAGTAGGAATACGAGTACTCGATATTGATCTTCGCCTCGCCCAGGATCCTGGCCACTTCGTAGAGGCCGCCGGGCTCATCCCGCATCTTCACCCCGATGACCTCGGTGAAGGAGACGACAAAGCCCATGCTTGTCAGTTTCTTGTAGGCCTTCTCCGGCTGGTCTACGAGCGCCCGTACAACCCCGAACTCCCCTGCCTCGGCGATGGAGAAGGCAAGGATGTTGACCTGCTCCTCCTGCAGTGCCTTCGCCATCGCTGCCAGACGGCCCGGCTTGTTCTCAGAGAAGATCGAGACCTGTTTGATCACAAACTCTTCCGTGTCCATCACAGCTTCCTCCTGTCGATCACCCGCTTCGCCTTCCCCTCGAACCGGGGGAGCGTACCCGGTTCCGCCAGTTCCACGTCCGCGTTCACGTTCAGCGCGGACCGGACCTTCCCCGCCACCATGGCCTTCAGCCGCATCAGGTCCGTGATCTTGTCGGAGAAGGCCTCCGGCGAGACCTCCACGCGGACGAGGACCGTGTCCAGCTCCATCTTCCGGTCCACCTCGATCATGAAGTGCTTGCCCACCTCGGGGATGGACATGAGGGTATGCTCGATCTGGGAGGGGAAGACATTGATGCCCCGGATGATCAGCATGTCATCCACCCGGCCCGTGATCCGCATGACCCGGGGGTGGGTCCTCCCGCAGGCGCAGATCCCTTCATCCATCTCCGTCACGTCACCGATGCGGAACCGGACCATGGGCAGGGCCTCCTTCTGCAGGATCGTCATGGTGAGTTCACCCTTCTCTCCCGGCCCGAGGGACTCCCCGGTCGCAGGATCCACGATCTCGGTGAGGGCGAAGTCGCCCCACACGTGGAACCCTTTCTGCTCCGTGCACTCGGTGAAGAGGGGCCCGGAGAGCTCGCTCGTGCCATAGATGTCGTACGCCCGGATCCCCAGCCACTCCTGCATGCGGTTCCGCATCCGCTCGCTCCAGGGCTCGGCCCCCAGGATCCCCACCCGGAGCTGAGTGTCCTTCTGGAGGGATATCCCCATCTTCTCGGCCACCTCGCCCATGTGGAGCATGTAGGAGGGCGTGCAGGCGATCGCCGTGGCCCTCAGGTCCTGCATCAGCTCGATCTGCCGCTCGGTGTTGCCCACGCTTGTCGGGATCACGGTAGCCCCGATCCGCTCCGCCCCGTAGTGGAGTCCCAGGCCGCCGGTGAAGAGGCCGTAGCCGTAGGAGACCAGGACCACGTCCCGGCTGGAAAGGCCGATGGAGGTGAGGGCCCGGGCCAGGGAGACCGTCCAGTTCTCCAGGTCGTTCGCTGTATACCCCACGACGGTGGGTTTCCCGGTGGTGCCCGAGGAGACATGGTACCGGACCAGCTCCTCCGGGGTTGCCGTGAAGATCTTATCCGGGTAGTTGTCCCGCAGGTCCCGCTTGAACATGAACGGGAGGTTCTTCAGGTCGGCGAGCACCCGGATGTCGTCCGGGTGCACCCCGGCATCCTCCATCCGCCTGTGGTAGAACTCCGAGAAGGAATAGAGGCGGTACACCAGGCTCTTCAGCAGCTTGTACTGCAGCCGGTGGAGGTCCTCCACCGGCATGGTCTCGATCTTGGGTTCCCAGAACATCAGAACAGCCCTCCTCTCCGGTCCACGACCCGCTTCGCCTTCCCCTCGAACCGTGGCAGGGATCCGGGCTCGACCAGTTTCACTGCCGTCCGGATCCCCAGCACGTCCCGCAGGGCCGCGGTCACCCTCTTCTGGATCCGGGCGAGGTCCGAGAGTTCGCCGGAGAAGGTCTCTCTCTTCATCTCCACTTCAATGGTGAGCTCGTCCAGGTAATTCACCCTGTCGACATACACCATGAAATGGTCCCCCACCTCCGGCAGGCCGAGAAGCACGTGCTCGATCTGGGAGGGGAAGATGTTAATCCCCCGGATCACCAGCATGTCATCGGCTCGGCCCAAGATCCGGCTGATCTTCTGGCCCCTGCCGCAGGCGCACCCGTCGTCCCGCAGCAGGGTGATGTCGCCGGTCCGGTACCGGACCAGGGGCATCGCCTCCTTGACAAGCGGCGTGATCACCATCTCCCCGCGCTCACCCGGCCCCAGGGGCTCCCCCGTCTTCGGGTCGATGATCTCCACGAGAAAGCAGTCGTTCCAGATGTGCAGCCCGTCCTTCTCCGGGCACTCGAAGGCCACGCCGGGGCCATACATCTCCGACAGACCGTAGGAGTCGAAGGCCGAGAGGTCCAGCTTCTTCTGCAGCTCCGCCCGCATGGATTCGGACCATGGCTCGGCCCCGAAGAGCCCGGTCGTTAAGGTGGGCATCGTGGCCCCCATCTCTTCCGCCACCTCGGCGATGTGCATGGCATAGGAGGGGGTGCAGTGGATTGCGCAGACCCCGAAGTCATTGATCATCTCGATCTGCCGTTTCGTGTTCCCGGTGCCTGCCGGCACCACCGTGAGCCCCATCAGCTCGGCCCCGGAGTGGAATCCGAGTCCCCCGGTGAACAGCCCGTAGTTCACCGCGTTCTGGAAGACGTCCCCTTCACGGAGGCCCACCATGGTCATGTTCCGGGCAATCAGTTCTGCCCACTGGGCCAGGTCCTTCCGTGTGTAGCCGACGACCGTGGGCTTCCCCGTGGTCCCCGACGTGGTGTGGATCCGGATCACCTTCTCCCGGGGAACCGCCAGGAATCCGAAGGGGTAGCCCTCCCGCAGCTCCTTCTTGTGGGTGAACGGGAGCTTCCTGACATCGTCCAGGGACTTCACGTCGCCGGGACGGATCCCTTCGTCGTGAAACCGGCGGTGGTAGAACGGTATCTTCATTGCCTGGCGCAGCGTCCATTTCAGGCGTTTCAGCTGGAGTGCTTCGAGGTTTTCTCCCCGAAGGGTCTCCATCTTCTCATTCCAGAACATCGGATTCCTTGGTATGCCATTGCATGGCGGGGTATTTATGGTGCATGATTTTTCCCGGTGATTGCCCCTCTGCACCACCACCGGGTCTCTCCTGGGTCCTCGCGGGTCGAACGGCAGCAAAGCATCCCTTCCCGGAACACCACCTGAGGCTGTCAGTGCATTGCCTTAACTCATAAAATTATCAATTGAAAGTATTTGTCAGAATGATGCTGGAGGGGAAACGCTTATATGTAATCAAAATAACTTCAATTAATAGGCAGAAAATAAAACAAGCCATTTAAATCAAAAATAGATATTAGGTAATCTTAAGTAGTATAATGTAAATTTACTAGTATCTGCGCGGCCTGCTCACTGCCGCTGCAGGGGATATCGACAATGCACACCACGTCACGCAGGTACCTGACCCTGCTTTTCTGCCTCGCCCTGCTGGTGCCCCTGGCATCGATGGTTGGGGCCCTGGAAACGGCACAGGCAGCGACTGCCACGATCCACGGCACCGTACGGCTCAATGACGGCGGAGACGGCGGTCCGGGAACACGCCTGGCAAACATCCCGGTCCTCATCTGGAGGAGGGACGGCCAGCTCACGATCCAGAAGAAGACCGGCTCCGACGGGTACTATTCCTCCGGCAGCGTGAACGATGCCGGTGTTGGTTTCAACATTGCCTTCAACAAGCCCGGCGAACCCGGCTATGACGCCCGGTACACCACCGCAGAGGTGAATGATGTGTACCTCTCCGATGCCGTCAACGGGTACAAGGTCGTGAACAAGAACCTGGACCGGGTCAGCCAGCCTTCGGGGAAGGTGACCCTCTCCGGCCGTGTAACCTCCACGGCAGGAGGAGCGGGGATCGGGGGTATCCAGGTCTATTTCTGGCGGCATGATGGGGATGCCTTCACCAAAACCACGGACGGAAACGGCGCCTTCTCCGCGGAGGTGGACCGTTCCAGCGACTCGAACAAGTGGTACAACATCGTGGCCAACAAGAACCTGGTGAACCCGGCCTGGAACGAGGTGACCCGGAACGACGTGGTCCCGGACCAGAACCGGAACGACATCAACTTCGCCCTGACCCCTGCCGGGACCCCGGCCCCGAACCCGAACCCCGGGCCCTCACCGGGTCCCACCTCTGACCTCTTCGGTCTCGGGATCAATGCCAACTACCCGGAGACCAACCCGCCCGACTCCGAGCTCTCGGAACTCGGCGTACGGTGGGTCCGGTCCATCAAGTACCAGAAGGACATCTCGCCGCACGGGAACGTGAACTGGCTGGTCATCTTCAACCAGGAGTCCATCCCCCAGAACGGCGGCGAGTCCTGGAACGACTACTCGAACCGGTTTGCCCAGGAGGTGAAGAACAGGGTGGCGGCCAGTCCCTGGATCAAGGCGGTCCAGATCTGGAACGAGCCCGACACCACCAGCCAGTACGCCGGGCCTCACCTGGCAGAGAAGGACTACGCGGTCCTCCTGCGGGCCACCTACCTGAAGGTGAAGGAGCTCCCGAACCCGCCGATCGTGGTCTTCGCCGGCCTCTGCAGCGGGGCCGGGAGTGCAGCAACCTATGTCCGGAACGTCCGGTCCAACTGGGGCGGGCAGATCTACTATGACGCCGTGGGATTCCACCCGTACATGGCGAAATGCAATGGGATCGGCTGGTGGGGATCCATCACCGATGCCATCAACACCCTCTATGCGGAAACGGGGGGCAAACAGCTCTGGCTCACGGAGTTCGGCGGACCGGTTCAGGCCTTCAATAACAACGAGAACACCCAGGCCGCGTACCTGGACTGCCTGTACCGCACGATCCCCACGGTGAAGGACGGGTCCAGGCCCAAGGTCGGGGTGGCCTTCTGGTTTGCGTGGGATGACCGCACCCACTACGCGCCGAACACGGAGTACTTCGGCCTGGTGCGGCAGAACTGGCAGAGCAATCTGAACAACCCCTCCGCGTACCGCAGGCCGGCATGGTACAAGTACCGGGCGCTGGCGAAGGCATCGGCACCCCAGCCGGACCCGGTCGTTTTCAGTGACGGCATGGAGGGTGGCATTGGCCGCTGGACCGGCTACCAGGTGACCGTGGCCGGATCCACGGCCGAGAAGCATGGGGGTGCGGCCAGCATGCAGCTCTCCGGAAAGGGGCCGGTCTATACGGTGAAGGACGGGAAGACCGTTTCCGGAGGGTCCTACCTTGCGAATTACGCGGGAGTGACGCCTAGCACGAAGTACGAGGTCTCCGCGTGGGTCTACAACCCGGACAGCGCGAACGTGGAGGCCAACCTGTACCTCCAGCAGTACCGGGGCACCACGTCCGGCACGAAGATCAGGGATGCAGGAAACGCCTTCCTCTATGACCAGTACGTGGCAAAGACAGTGAACCGCGGAAACGGCTGGCAGAAGCTCTCGGTCGCCTTCACCACCCACAAAGAGGCCGGTTACCTGAACCCCTCCCTCTGCACCCGCGAGACAGGAAAGAACGTCTTCTGGGATGATGTGCAGATCAAGAAGGTCTGACCTGGCTCCCCCGCCCTCATTGTTCCACGTGAGTGAATGAGGGGGCCGCTCCGGAACCACCATATCTTCATCAGGGAGGGTATCGGGAGAGGGTGAACCCCCTCCCGGTCCCACCCCGCGAGAGGAGAGGCAGTCCCATGGTCAGCCCTCCCAACCGGGGCTCAATCCAGACCCTGAAGGATCCTACTCTTCCCGGGGGGGAGAACTGTTCGAGAAGTAGCGGGCCGCGTACCGGTCCATGCCGTACTTGTGCATCAGGTACTCGACATGGCTGCGGTCCGTGGCATTGACCACGGGGCGACCGGTGGCCTCCATCCACCAGCGGGCATCCTGGAACTCCTCAAAGACGGAATCAAAGCTCTTCACAGACTCATCCCCCGATACCACGGTCACGTGCGGGATCGAGAAGTACCGGACCTGAAGGGGATAGACCTGGTTGAAGATCAGGTGCTCGTCCGTGATGATGGAGGGTGCGGTGGTCTCGACGATGCAGTAGCCGGAACTGCGGAAATCATACGGGGCCGGGCACCGGATCCCCACCGCCATGTGCCTCTCGTTCCCGAAAGAGAAGATCGCCGTACCATACCCCAGCTCCCGGTACAGGTACGCGAGCAAGAAGGACTTGTCACTGCAGATCCCTCCCCTGCGAAGGGTTTCATAGGGATACCGGAGGCGTGCCCTCCCCGCCTGCGCGATCTCGGCTGCCTTGGCATGGTCATAGGGAAGGTTCTGGACGATCCCTGTCGCAATCCTCACGCACTCATCGGGATTTCCCTCGCGGCACTCTTCCCGGATCAGGTCTGCCAGGTAGTCCAGGTACAGGTCCTGAACCGGTTCCTCGATGAACTGGAGAAGGTACCGGTCGTAATCGGAGGGGACCGGTTCCAGCTTCTCCAGGTATCCGGCCACCCCATCGTAAGTGGGGAAGAGGATCCGGTACTCGTCCCCCCGGTACACGTACCCTATCTCCAGCGGACGCTCCCCCCACTCCATCCCCTGGTCAGGGGAGGAATTGCCCGGGGCAGCGGGTGACCGGAGGAGGGGGGGATCAGCGGCAGGCACGGGGATGGGAGATGTCCCGCCCGGGCAGGTCTCATTCGGGAACGGTCCCCCTGCCAGGGGGAAGCCGAACCCCCCTGCAGGCTCTGCCTCTTCCAGGCATCCCGCACCGGCGGCAAGGATTCCGCAGATCACAAGAATGACGAGTGCTGCCTTCTCCACCGGCCCGCCTCCCTGGCGCAAGGATCTTTCGGGTGTGATGGGATATGAAACCGATCTGTTGCAGGCCCAGGGCGCACCGGCCGATCCGGTGAGGCCCTCCAGGGGATAGGGAAGAGAAGGAAAAAGGTAACAGGAGATGATCTCTTGTACCGGCAATGGTTCATATCAGGGCATCCCTTTGTTCACTACATTTGATTTATTTCTTGTTGTATTAAATAAATCAGTTAAATTTATCAGTTCTCCCGGAACTCTTCTACTAGCCAGTCTTCCACAATGGCACGGTTTATCAGTATCTTCATGCAGGTGGTATCTCTGTCTCGAACGCAGGCACGGGGAGGTGCGCGGGTACCCTGGGGTATTCTCGCCCTCGTAATTTTCCTGGCGATGGCACCGGTGCAGGCCGCTGCTGCCACGCCATCAGGTACCGGCGGAGGAGCAGGAAACCCGAACGGTGCGGTGATGGAGCCTGCCGCGGTCCAGAGCAGGCTCACGATCCACACATCGCTTTTGGGTCCGCTCTCGATGCCCTTCATACGGGATGCAAAACCCCGGGTGGTGAAGCTGCTGGGCGGATCCGGCACGGGATCGCCGTGGGACCAGGCCGCAGCCATCAAGGCCGCATCGCCCGGTACCCTGATCGTGGGGCGCATCTACTTTGCGGATGAGCCGGCTGACGGGGATCCGGGAACCCGGGCGCAGCAGTGGTGGGACCGGTGCCGGAACGTCATCCAGGCGTACCCGGCTGTCGATTACTGGGAAGGGTACAACGAGCCCTCCGTGGATACCGTGGCCAAGATGCAGTGGCTCGGGCAGTTCGATGCGGCCCGTGTTAGGATTCTGGCACAGAACGGGAGGAAGGCGGCCATCGGGTCCTTCTCGGTGGGCACCCCCGAGGTGGTCCGGAACGGCCAGCCGTTCGGGGACTACTGGCGGGCCTTCTACCCGGCCATTGATGAGGCCCGTGCAAAGGGGGGGGTCCTTTCCCTGCACGAGTACAGCGCCCCGTCCATGAGGGACCAGTACGATTCCGGGTCAGGGGAAGGGTGGACCACCGGGAGGTACCGGAAGGTGTACCGCTGGTTCCTGGTCCCTGACGGAAGGGAGATCCCCCTGGTCATCACCGAGTGCGGGATTGACGGCGGAGTCATCGGCCAGGGGTCAAAGGGCTGGAAGAGCTATACCAGCGGCGATGGGTACATGGAGCAGCTGAAGTGGTACGACGCCATCCTGAAACAGGACAGCTACGTGCTGGGTGCCACCATCTTCTCCCTGGAGATCCCCAACTGGCAGGACTTTGACATCGCCCCCATCATGCCCCAGCTGACCTCCTACGTGAAGAGCGGCGGAACCGCACCTCCTGCGGCAGGGAACCGGGCGCAGTTCGTCACCCAGAGCGTCCCGTCCACCATGGTGGCCGGCCAGAAGTACCAGGTCTCGGTGACCATGAAGAACACCGGGTCCACGACCTGGACGGTGGCCGGCAATTACCGGCTGGGATCCCAGAACCCCCAGGACAACAAGGTCTGGCTGGGCACTACCCACCGGGTGAACCTGGGGAGCAGCGACTCCATCGCGCCGGGACAGGAGAAGCGGTTTGACTTCACGGTCACCGCACCTGCAACCCCTGGCACCTACAACTTCCAGTGGAAGATGCTCCGTGAAGGGGTGGAGTGGTTCGGGGACTTCTCGACGAACGTCCCGGTGAATGTGGAGGCTCCGGCCTCGGGCAACCGGGCCCAGTTCATCACCCAGAACGTGCCGTCCGCGATGGCGGCCGGGCAGAAGTATTCCGTGTCGGTGACCATGAAGAACTCCGGGTCCACCACCTGGACGGCGGCGAGCAATTACCGGCTGGGCTCCCAGAACCCCCAGGACAACAAGGTCTGGTTGGGCACCACCAACCGGGTGAACCTGGGCAGCGGGGACTCCATCGCGCCGGGACAGGAGAAGCGGTTTGACTTCACCGTGACTGCCCCCTCGGCACCCGGCGCATATCACTTCCAGTGGCGGATGCTCCGGGAATTCGTGGAGTGGTTCGGTGACTTCTCTTCCGACATCACCGTGCAGGTGGCTCCCCGGACTGTGGCGATCCCCAACGCCGGGTTCGAGCAGGGGACCACCGGCTGGTCAGGCTACCGTGCCACGGCGGCGGTAGTGGGATCGCCCGTCCATTCGGGGAGTAAAGCGCTCTCCGTCACCGCCACCGGGCCGGCCTACACGGTAAAAAACGGGGTCAGCTGCAGCGGCGGGTTCAACACCGCGCCCTTCGTTGCGGTGGCAGGGAGCACCCGGTACACGGTATCGGTCTGGGTCAGGGGCTCTGCCACTCCTGCAGAGGCCATGATCTATGTCCAGCAGTTCAGCGGGCCTTCGTACAGCGAAAAGGTCAAATCCCCCACAGATTCCTTCGCATATGATGTCCTGGCCCGGAGAACCGTGAAGCAGAGCGACGGCTGGGTACAGCTCTCAGTGCCGTTCACGACGGCTGCCGGCACCCGGTACCTGAGTATCTCCCTGAACGGGAATACCGCTGGCATCCCCGTCATCTTTGATGACGTGACGCTGGTTGCGGGATAACGATCCGGGATATCTTCACCCATCTTTTTTCCTCCGTGCGTCCTGTCTTCCTGAAAGGAGAGGAATTCCGAATCGCTCCTCCGGGATGGTACCTGCCCGGTGTTTGCGTAATCTCTTCCATCGTCTCCGCCGGAGGCCCTCCCCCGATCTCCCTGATCACCTCCCTCTCCTCATGGGGGTGGGTCCGGGAGGGGGCAGGCCCCCTCCCGCTGCCCTCCCAGAAATCCCGTGATCGTCGCTCCGCCAGAACCGGAACCCTGATGGCCTGCCGAGGTCCATAGAGGCACCTTTGAGGAGACTGTTCATGCCCGTCCCCGGGATACTCCGTCCCGGCGCGGTGAACGTGAGGCGGATCGCATGCGCCGTCGGGTATCGATGCGAGATCTGCCAGCACGAATGTGCCGTGCATCTCCTGGAGATCCATTACATCCCGGGCTGGGAGCCCGGGCCCTGCCGCAGGGAGGACCTGCACCACTGGATCCTGGTGCTCTGCCCCCGGTGCCACAGGGAAGTGCACAACTGCCCCTGCACAAAGGAAGAGCAGGCGTACCTCGTTTCCCTGCGGGATCCGGGTGTTGCGCGGGAGATCCGCCGGATCCTCCGCTCCCGGTCCCGCCCCTATTCAGCCCCCGATACCTTCGACCCGGAGCGGTTCTTCTCGGACCCATCGCCGGTACCCTGGGGCTGGGTGGTCTGAGGGTTTTCTGAAGAGAGGCTGTCGGGATTCCGGCGAGCATGGAGGCATGAATCCCCATGCGGCACCCTCCATCCTTATTCTCCAGGAACGCATCCCGGCCACGCGCTCCCGCGCGGGGAGGGAATGCCGGAGCCCGTATCAGCCCCGGAATCAGCATGCTCAGGAAACCCCCAGGTCACGCCCCGAATCTCTCTGCGGACAATTCTGAACGGTTTTTGCCGGACAGGACCGGATGCGGACGGTCCCGGGACCGATGGACGCTGGCCAGCCTTATATCGCCCCGGATTCAAGATTGGGGTAGCGGCAATAGCCGGATTCGAGAGGCGAAACAGATGAAGCCGAACCGCATGATGCCTCGGGCCATGGTGCTCCTGGCACTGATCTTCTCAGTACTGCTCTGCAGCGTAAGCGCCCAGACCGTGGTCAGCACCGATTCCCAGCTGGTGGATGACATCCCGGAGTACCAGGGAACTCTGGGCCCGGACAGCATTTTCTACGGGCTGAAGCTGGCGCTGGAGAACCTTGACGAGGCCTTCACTTTCAATGACACCGCCCGCATGGAGAAGATGATGATCCACGCGCAGCTCCGGATCTCGGAAACGAAGACCATGCTGAAATACCAGCAGTTCACCTTTGCCAACCGGGCGATGGGGGCCTACCAGGAGAAGCTGAACCAGACCTCGGAGGAGATAAACCGCACCGCGGTCAATGAGACCGAACTGGTTTCGGTGCAGAGGACCATGTTCAAGTACCACTACATCTTCCAGAACCTCCACTCCGCCTATCCGAACAGCTCGACCCTCGCCGAGATCCTCAATGGCAGCACGGCCATCCAGAACCAGTTCACCGAGAGGACCCAGGTGAAGATCCAGCTGAAGTCTGTCGGGAGCAACGAAATGGTGATGGTCAAGGTCCAGGTGAAGGAAAAGAATAAGCAACAGGGAAAGAATGGATCAATAACAGCAACCCCGACGGCAACTCCCAGTCCCACCGAGATTGAGACGGCCGAACCCGCCACCGTCCAGTCCACAGAGACCCCGGACGACCAGCAGCCGGGGGAGGGCCTGGGCCGGGACAAGGACAAGGACACTGATGGGAACGGCAAGGGATCCGGCAACTCAGGCAAGAAGGGATAACCCCCATATCCCCCTCCCCTCTCATCGTTTGGACGTATTCCCCTCCTCTTTGATGATTGCGTCGTGTGCGGGAGCGTGCGCATGATCAGGGCTGTCAGGTCGGCGCGGGCAGGCATCCTTCTCACCTGCCTGATCCTCCTCACCATGGTTCCCGTGGCCGGCCAGCCTGAATCCCGCGAGATGACCACTTATACCCTCCAGCTGCAGGAGGATGGCTCTGCCCTCTGGACCGTGGAGTACCGGACCCTCCTTGCAGGTGCGGCAGAACAGGGCTCCTTCGGCAACTACTCACGGGACCTGGCCTCCGTGTACCTTCCCCAGTTCCGGGAGCTGATGGAGCGGTCGGCGAGCCAGGCGGGGGTGGCCACCGGCCGGCCCATGCAGGCCCGGGATTTCATTTCCGATTCCGCTCTCCAGACGGTGCCCACCGGGACCTACGGGGTCGTCCGGTACACCTTTACCTGGACCGGGTTTGCGAGGAAGGACGAAGGCCTGGCGGTTGGGGACGCCTTCGTGGGGGGCCTCTACCTGACGCGGGATCATACGCTCATCATCCGCCCGCCCTCCGGTTATTCGGTCCTGCAGGCGGATCCCGCCCCAGACCAGGCCCGGGATGGCCTGGTCTGGTACGGGATGCGGGCCTTTGGCCCGGGTGAGCCGGAGGTGATGCTCGCCAAGGAGGGCCTCCCCCTGCTGCTGATCGGTGCCGCCGGTGCAATCGGCGCCATCATTCTCCTGGTCATCCTCCTCTGGCGGCGGCGACGCCCCGATCTTCCGCAGGCACCGGATCCCTCACTACCACCGGTGGCTCCACCCCCTGAGGTGGAGGTGAAGAACCTGGAGGACCGGATCCTCCTCATGCTTCAGGGGAGCGGTGGGGAGATGTACCAGTCCGAGATGACCCAGCGGCTGGGCATGCCCAAGTCCACCGTCTCTGCGGCCCTCGCCGCCCTTCACGACAGGAAGGCCATCGTCAAGGTGAAGAAGGGCCGGGAGAACCTGATCCGGCTTGCCGGCCAGGACGCAGAATCCCGCTGAAAGACCCCTCTCCCCCCCTCCCTTATATCCCCCCTCTGCCAGTACACAGGGGTATGAAGCTGGTCATCGCCCTTGGAGGGAACGCCATCCTGCGCCGGGGGGAAAAGGGTACCGCAGCGGAGCAGCGGGCCCACGTGGAATACGCGGCTGCCCACATTGCAGGGCTCGTGGCCATGGGGCACCAGGTGGCCATCACTCACGGCAACGGGCCGCAGGTGGGGGACATCCTGCTCAGGAACGAGTGTGCGAAGGAGACCCTCCCCCTGATGCCCCTGGACATCTGCGGGGCAGAGAGCCAGGGCCTGATCGGGTACCTGATCCAGCAGGCGCTGGAGAACGCCCTGAGAAGCGCCGGCGTGCACCGCCGGGTCATCACGCTGGTCACACAGACCGTCATCAGCCCTGACGACCCGGCCTTTGCCCGGCCGGAGAAACCTATCGGACCCTTCTATTCCCGTGGAGAGGCAATGGCCCACGCCACCCGCCCGGGGTGGGCCATCCGCGAGGTGGAGCCCGCCAGGTTCCGCCGGGTGGTGCCCTCCCCGGAACCGGTGCGCATCGTCGAGCAGAACTCCCTCCGGATTCTCTTCGATGAGGGTTTCATCGTCGTGGCTGCAGGGGGTGGCGGGATCCCGGTCACCGCGGATGCGGACGGCACCCTCCGGGGGGTGGAGGCGGTGATCGACAAGGACCTCACCGCCGAACAGATGGCGCTCGCCCTGGCTGCCGACGTGCTCCTGATCCTCACCGATGTCCCCTGTGCATCCCTGCACTACGGCACCCCGCGGGCAGAGCCGCTGGGCCGGGTCACTGCAGGAGAGGCGGAGCGGTACCTGGCGGAGGGGCATTTCCCGGAGGGATCCATGGGCCCGAAGGTGAAGGCGTGCGTTCGGTTCGCCCGTGCCGGGGGCCGTGCCGGGATCATCACGTCACTGGAGGAGGCGCCCCGGGCCCTTCAGGGCTTTGCCGGGACCTGCATCACACCCTGAGAGGGTCACCGGGCCAGGGTGCAGGTCATGCAGTGGGCTCCGCCGTACCCCCCGGTGGCATTGGTGAGGAGGAGAGGGGTCATCTCCAGGCCCTGGCGGTAGACGGCCTGTGAGTGGGGGAAGAACTCGGCCTCGGCCTTCAGCCTCCCGTATTCATGCTCGGCCTGCCGCAGCAGGGCCCCGTACTTCTCCGGGGAGCACCCGGCCTTCTCCCGGAGCCGGGAGATCACGAGCGGGGCCAGCTGGCCGGTATCCGGGGTGATGCAGGTGCCGCTCCTTATGCAGAGAAAGTTGGTGGCAAAGCAGAGCTGCTCCAGCGTGGAGATCTCCATGAGATCCATGCCCCGTTCGTGGAGGTACGCCTCCAGGTGCTCCGGTCCCTGGGCCGGGACGTACCCGTCGCTGCTGCGGTGCAGGACCGTGACCCGCGCCGCCCGGAGGAGCAGCGGGCTTCCCACTGCCACCCCTTCTGCAGGGAAGTTCAGGTACGTGTCCAGGTGCATGCAGACCATGGGGTCCCGGCCGTGGATCAGCGGGTGGACCGGCTCATCCACCACCACCACCTCGTCAAACCCGACCCCCCCGTGCAGGATCTCCTCAACGCCCCGGGCATTCGTTCGGGATCCCCGGCCGATGAAGGCCACGTCCCCGGCCGGGAGGAAGTCCCCGCCCTCGAACCTGCCCGCCGTGACCCGGGCTGCGGGGGTGATCCCCAGGGCTGAGAGGCCCAGAGTGCAGAGGGAGACTTCCCCCTCCCGTTCTGCGGTGGCCATCCGGCCGGTGCAGATGCCCCGGTCGGTGGCCGCCTGCTGGTCCCGCATGAAATAGAGGTTGTGGAGCGGCCTTCCCAGGGAGACCTGCACCCGGTCCCCGGAAAAATCCAGCACCGGATCCAGGAGCACGATCCGGATCAGGTGGCCGGGATCCCGGAGGTGGAGGGCCAGGGGGTCTTCTTCGGTGCTGCCGCTGGCCATGGCCTCGCACCGGATCCCCCGGGCACCCTCTGCCCGGATCCGTGAGGTGGCCAGCGCCACCAGCTCCGCGCGGATCTCCGCCCGCGCCATGGCCTCATCGGTGACCACATCTGCCAGCCGGTGTACCCGGACCCCGAAGGCTCCATGGAGGAGGTCACAGAGCTGCCGGTGCTCCTGGCGGGCCTGGCCCTGGTCAAAGAACCGCTCGTACAGGTGGTGCTGGGGCGAAAGCAGGGCAAAGAAGACCTCGATCCCCGGCTCGTGCACCAGCACATGCCGCAGCGGGTGCCACTCCGCCCGTGCACCGGCCTGCATGGGGGTGAGGTGGGTGCTCCTCCCTCATAGCCTTGATCCCGTCGCCCGCGGCACGGAAACGCGGCTTTTTTAAGGCAGGCGGGTGAGAGACTACACCAGAAGATCCGTTCCATGGGTGAGGAAGGCTCCGTGCAGGTCCCCTGGGTCACCGTCTCCGGTTTTGGCCACCACATCAGGTCCACGCAGACGCAGCTGCAGATCCAGAAGAAGGGCAGTGTCCATACCCTGCCGCTGGAGGGCATCAGCCATCTCCTGATCCTGGGGGGCCACCACCTCCATACTTCTGCCGTCGTGAACCTGCTGAAACGGGGGGCCTCCCTCACGTTCTTTGATGCCGATGGCACCCCCCTGGGCGTCCTCCTGCCTTATGGTGACCGCCCGGACGAACAGGTGCGGGCTGCCCAAGCTTCGGCGCCAGCCCACCGCTATGCCGTGGCCATCACGACGACAGCCATGAGGGCCCGGCTGATGCGCCTGGAGCGACTCCAGGAGGAAAGAGGTGAGCCCCTCTTCTACCAGGGAGAGCGGGAGGTGCTGCAGCAGGCCCTGGGAGAGGTGGAGTTCCTGGTGAAACTGGATGAGATCCGGAGGATTGCCTCCCTCACCTCTGACATGTACTACGAGGTGATGGCCCGGACCCTTCCCCCGGAGCTCGGGTTCCGGCGCCGGACCCGACGTCCCCACCTGGATCCGGTGAACGCCATGCTCTCCCTGGGATACGCGATGCTGTACTCCCAGTGCTGCCTCTCCCTCATCGGCGCCCGCCTGGACCCGGAGAGGGGGATGCTCCACGAGGGTGCGGGGGGGCTTGTCTATGACCTGATGGAGTCCCTGAAGCCGCGGATGGTGGACGACATGGTCTTCGGGATGGCCCGGCGATCTCTCTCCCCGGAAGACTATGAATGCAGCCCGCCCCGGTGCCACCTGTCCGAGGATACGGCGGGCCGGCTGGAGCAGCAGTTGCGCACCTCCATTGGCAGGGATGAGATTGACGCGTACGCGGGCAGGCTCCTGGAATCGGTGACCACACAACGGCCCTTCACCGCGCGGGAGTGATCACTCCGGCACGCGACGGATGGAGAAGTCGGGATAGGGGTGGGGTTCCCTCTCGATGATGGCCAGGGAGCGGATCACCACCCTCGGACACTCGTACAGGAGGGAGATGAACTTCTCCAGCACCACGGGGTCTGCGCTGGCGCAGATCCGGACCCGCCCGGCGGGGAGGTTCATCACCTCCCCGGTGATCCCCAGGTTCGTGGCAATCTTCCGGGTGCAGGCCCGGAACCCGATGGACTGGACCCTGCCGGAGACGTGGATCTCCACCGTTTTCACGCCAGATGCTCCTCGATGATGCGGAGCGCCACGTCCAGCTCGTGGAAGATGATGTCCCGGAGTTCATCCTCCCGGATATTCATGGCCGCGTACACGGCCATTCCCAGGATATCACGGCTGGTCTCCTCGTCCCCTGCGGAAAAGACATTGAGTGCCAGATCCCCCAGCACAAAGGCCCGGCGGGAGAGGGGCCGGATGATGGAGGCCTCGTCCAGGGCTGCCTGGAGCATCCGCTCCGCCACCCGTTCATCCTTGGCCTCCAGGTACAGGGAATAGAGGTCCACGTAATGCCTGGCCCGCTTCGCCCGGTCCGGCAGGCTGTTGATCAGGTGGGTGACCGCAGAGATCTCTGCCATGGTGTTCCTCCCGTCCCGGATCTTCTCCCGGAGGGACTGGAACGCCTGGGAGATGGGGCCCAGGGGCGACTCCCGCCGGTCCACACCCATCTGGGCCAGGAGCTGGGCCCGCATCACATCGTCCTCGATCTGGGAGGCCACCTCCCGGGCCCTCTTTGTCATGGCATCATCCCCGCGCTTGAATGCCACCATCAGCATCACCTGGACCAGGCCCTTTTTTACCATGGTGGAGATGAAGGGGATGGAGATGGCCTCGATATCCTGATTCGCCTGCTCCAGCAGCCTTGGTGCGTCCCCCTTCTCCCCGTACTGCTCGGCCATGGGTACCACGCCGAGGAGCATCTCCACCCGCTCGTAGGTGGAGGGGATCTCGGCAATGGCATCATAGATGGCCTTGAGGATCTGCCGTGTCCGGGGCCCGGGGATCACCATCCGGAGGATGGAGATGAACGCGTTCACATACTCCACGGGATCCTCGATCTGGCCCACGAGCGCCAGGGCATTCTCCACGTTCTCCTCCCGGGGCTTGAGGGCATGCAGGCTCACGATGGAGAAGATGATGTGCCGGCGGACCACCGACCCCTGCTCCCCCCGGATCCTGTCCAGGAGCTCCTGGGCCTGTTCCATGCAGGAGTAGGCCATCCGCTCGTCCACCCGGGCCAGCATCCCCGCGAGATCCGAGAGGATCAGGGCCTTCTCGTAGGGGTCCGAGAGGGCATCCAGGGAGGACTGGACCCGGACCAGGATGCCCCTCCCCTTCTCGTTCTCCTTGATCGCCAGGTACGAGTCGGCCAGGTTGCAGAGGGCAGAGAACTTCTTGTACGAGTCCTGGGTCTGCTCCAGCAGGCGGAGGATCAGGTTCAGCACAATGGGGGAGATCTGGTCGCTCTGGAGCTTCTGGAGGATAGTGGCAATGATCTCGTAGGGGTCCGTGGAGTCCAGGCTCTCCATCACGTCGCTGAAGGTGCCCACGATCCGGAAGAACATGGCGTTCCTTTCCAGACGGTCCTCGATTTCCAGGATGAACATGGTGAGGGGGATCAGGAAGTCAATGCGGTTCGACTTCTGGGAGTACTCCAGGATGATATCCACGTACTTGGAGATCTTCAGCGAGAGCTGGGCCCGGTTCACGCTCTCCACGAGAAGGTGGAGGGCCTGCTCGAAGGGCTCCACCTGGAAGACCATGGCATCGGGCGTGGAAGGCGTCTCCGCAGCCGAGAACCGCAGGCATCCCACGCGTATCAGCCCCTCGATGATGGACTCGCGCTGCTGCTGCTGGAGTGAAGGGTCCTCCACCGTGTGGGTGATCAGGTACGCCTCGTTCAGTGCTTTCGGGGACCGGTGATGGATCCCGTAGGTGATCATCCCCTTGATCACGCTGTCGATGGCATAGAGCTTGAAATCCCGGTCCAGGAGCGATCCTGTCCACCGCATCATCCGGTGCAGGAGGTCCAGGTCCCCCTGCTCCACGGCGAGGATGGTGGCCTGGTCGATGACGTGCCCCAGGGCCTCTGACCTGGGGCGCTGCTCCTGGATCTCGCAGGAGAGGCCGACCGCCCGCTGCAGGAGGTCCCGGTTCTTCAGGGCCACCCCCACCCGGGCGATCCCGATGACGATGGCAGAGATCACCTGCTCCCGTTCGGCCCGGTTCGGGATCCGGTCCGCCAGGGAGAGCAGCGACGACGGGTCCTGGGACTCGATGAACCCGCGGTCAATCAGGATCCTGATGCACGACGGGATCAGCGATCCCGGCGCAGAGTGCTCCTTTGCCAGTTCCTGCAGGGACGGGAGGTGCTGGACCAGGTCAGGGAACTGGGCATCGCGGCAGAGATCAGCGAGCGCCCGGGAGATGACCAGATCCCGCTGCCCTGTCTCCATCGGGGAAAGGATCTGCTCCCGGAGCGGGGGGATCTCGTCCCGGATCACACCTTCACGGAGGATCCGTACGCATGTCTCGGTGGCGCTCTTGTTGGCGGTCTCCCGGGGACCCCCGATCCGGGCAAAGATCTCGATGGCGTTCCGGATCTCACCCCGCTTGAGAAGCGTGTCGGAGAGGAGCAGGTACTGGGAGAGGAAGGACTCCTCTGAGGTCCTGGCCGCCACGTCCAGCAAAGGCACGATCCGGAGGAGGAGCCCGATGTCCCCGGTCCGCTCGACGACAACGCTGGCCGAGGAGACGATCTCCTTGATGGGGTAGCGGGTGCTCTCCGGGATCCGCTCATTGAACTCCAGTGCCCGCTCAAAGAACCACTTGTCCCCGCTCATCTCCGCCTTGCGGAGCAGCTGGCGGACGATGCACTCCACCGAGACGGGGAGCTGCTCCTCGAGAGCGGTGAGGGTATGCTGGATCTGCTTCCTGTCCTTGATCCGGTTCAGGAGCTGCTCCAGGAGGATGGTGAGGATCTCGTACCTGCGGGGCTGGGGGATCTCCCCGATCAGGTTAACGGCGCCGATGATATCCTCCAGGTGCTTTCCCAGCGGCGATGACCAGGCCCGCTCCAGGATGTGGGTGACGCAGGCCATCCTCCGCTGCTTCTGCTTGATGATGATGGCAATCCTGACCGCTTCCCGCACGATGGAGAGGTTCCGCTGCAGGATCCCGATGGTGCCGATGGCCTTCGCCAGTTCCGAGTGCAGGATCGACCGCTTGGAGACGTCCCCGATGACATCGATGAGCTGCAGGGAGGTGTACAGGTGGCGGTCGTCCTCGGTGGAGACCGACCAGACGATGATCATGGGGATGATGTCCATCATGATGCTGGAACGGTGCTTCCGGAAGCTGATCATGTGCAGGATCGTCATCCCCCTCTCGATCAGCTGACGGTCCTTCTCGGTCACGCCCGCCTCGATGAGATCCTTTGCGATCACCGAGAAGATCTTGGACTGGTAGTTCTTGCGTTCCAGCGATTTGCAGAGCTGGATCGTGCGGGTCAGCCAGGCCTCGTTCCGTGTCTCGATATAGAGCTGCACCGCGCGGTTGATCACTTCCTGGATCTCCAGGAAGGGGACCTCGTTCAGGTAGATGAGGAGATCGGGGAGACCCTCGTCGAACATCACCTCTTTGATGGCCGCGTGTACCACGGCGAGATGCGATTTCCGCTCCTTTCTCCGCTGAACGGCCCTGATCTCCTGGATGAGCAGGTCAATATCGTCAAAATTCTTGCCGGATATGGCCTGCTGGATTCGTTTGCGAATCTGTGCCGTATTGAGACTCATGGTCCAGGCCGGTCCTTAGAATAGTATATAGACAAAATATTTTATTTAAACATTCCGAAACGATTTTTCGGATTAAATGGATACAAAAACATATTAGGGCATAATTTCGCAAGATACGGGTATGACGGCACCCACGGGCCGGAGAGGAAGTACGGGGCCGGCATTCATCCGGAGGGGCGCAGGTCAATGCCCGCATCCCGCAGGTGGCCCCGGATCTCCCGGTGCAGTGCCTCAGCCCGACCGGCGTCCTCTGACTCCACCAGGATCCGGAGCAGCGGCTCGGTCCCCGAGGGCCGGATGAGTGCCCATGCGTCCTCACGGTTCAGCCGTATGCCATCGGTCCTGTCCAGCGCCTCCCCCAAAAAAGCCTTTTCCAGGCAGGGGACTGCTTCCCGGGCTCTGGGTGTCCGGATCTTCACCTTGATCAGGGTCATCATCGGGAGGTCATCCGCGAGGGCGGAGAGGGGCTCCCCGGTGGCGGCAAGGAGCGATACCATCATGGCTGCTGTCATGCCCCCGTCGCGGCAGAACTGGTGGTCAGGGAAGATGAGACCGCCGTTTCCTTCCCCTCCCATGACCACGGGTTCACCGCCAGCCTGGAGATCCCTCATCCTCCGGGCCACATAGATGGAACCCACCGGGGTATATTCCACCCGGCACCCGGCCTCCCGTGCAACCATCTCTACGAGCCGGGAGGTGCTCACCGGTGTCACGAGGATCCCCCGCTGCTTCCGAATGAGATGACGGGCAATGAGGGCAAACTCCCGGTTCTCCTCCAGGAAACGGCCCTTCTCGTCAACGAAGACGGTGCGGTCCGCGTCCCCGTCATGGGCTGCACCGAATGACGCTCCGGTGGCCTTCACCATCGCTGCCAGCGGGGCAAGCCCCTCTTCGTTGGGCTCGGGCAGCCGCCCCGGGAACGTGCCATCCATGCGGGCATTGATCGTATGGACCCGGCAGCCCAACCCCGCCATGAGGGAGGGGGTGGTGGCACATCCCGCCCCGGATCCCGGATCCACGACAACGGTCACGCCTTCTCCCGCACCTTCCGGAAAATGGCTGCAGACGGCCTGCACGTATTCCTCCGGGAGGTGGGGTGCCTGCGAGATGGTGCCCACCCGGTCCCACGCCACCGTCTCAAAGCGGCCGGAGAAGATCCTCTCCTCAAGGAGCAGAATCTCGCGGTCCCCCATCTCGGTGCCATCGGTATCAATGATCTTTACGCCATTGTACTCCGGCGGGTTGTGGGATGCCGTCACCATGGCCCCTGCATCATGGTGCCTCCCGACGGCAAACTGGAGCGCCGGCGTGGGGAGAATCCCTGCATCCGTGACATTGCAGCCCGTTGCCATGAGCCCTGCCTGCAGGGCCGATGCAAGGGACGGGCCCGACGTCCTCGTGTCCCTTCCCACAAGAATGGTACCCTTCCTCAACGAGCCGAGAGCAAGGCCGATCCGGAGCACCAGGTCCGGGTGCATGTCCTTCCCGATCTCTCCCCGCACGCCGTTGGTGCCGAAGAGGCGTTTCGCCCGGGGGGCTCCGCCCTCCACCTACTCCACCCCCCCGGGCTTCTCCTCGGCAGCCACCCTCCGGAGCACGTCCAGGGCCCGGCTCATGGCCAGGAAGCCCTCCTTCCGGTGGTCTGCCAGGATCGCGATGCAGGTGATCACCTCTCCCGGGTACCTCCTGCCCCGGCAGTGGTACCATCCCACTCCTTCAACCCCGTCAATCTTCCGCAGGTCACGGGAGATGTCCCGGAGATCGGATTCGATGGTCCCGTCCACGTCCAGGTATTCCGTGCGGTGGTCCCCGTCCCGGTCCCTCACGACACCGGTGAACGTGAGGATAGCACCGGTCCTCATGCCCTCGTCGGCCCGGGTCATCTCCTCCACGAGACCCTTCGGGGTGAAGAAGTCCTCGAACCGGTCCAGGGAACCGATGACCTCATCCACGGTCGGGTTCCGGAGCACGCAGTTCTCCGACGGGAGATCTCCGATGACAACCCGGGAGAAGAGCCGTGTCTTGAACCCCTCCAGCACGGCAAAACGGGTCCCCGCATCGCACAGCAGTTCCAGCACCCTTTCCAGGTCCGCGGTGTCGTGGATGAAGAGGGAGCGGGAGTCGTCCACGGCCACCGATACGGCTGCCCCTGCGTCGGCGAACCGGGTACTGTCCTTTCCCTCCGCGAGAGTGAACCGGTGGTGCCCCAGGTGTTTCACGACAGCGGTCGTGCCGAGAGCCACCAGGCGGGGGAGCAGGGATTCGATGAAGGTGGTCTTTCCGGACCCCGAGGTCCCGACAATCTGGATCACCTTCATGGCTCACCGCCCTCTTCTCTGCTTCTATCCCGCTGCTTCAGGATCCGGGCCGCGGATTCGGCAACGTTCCTCATGATATCCGTGATCCGGTCCTCCACATCGATCTCCTGGTCCACGTCCAGGGTTGTCCCCTCCACCTCCAGCAGGAACCGGGCCACCTCGCTGGACTCGAAGAGGATGTCGTCCAGCTCATCCGCCGTGAAGAACCCGCACATGGCCCCGTAGAAGAACGTGGACCCTGCCTTCTTCACCTTCTTTTTAAACGCACTCCTGGCCTGGTTTACGGCCTGGGGCGAGTAGGGTTCGGTCATGAAGGGAACCAGTTCCGGGAGGTGCTCGCCGATGTAGGTCATCTCGGATCCCCCGGTGGTCTTGAAATCGGCACAGAGCCGGGCGATGGCCCATTCCCGTGCCGTGACATAGGTGTGCTTCCGGAGGAACTTGTTCACCTTCTGGTAGGTGCCGCCCTCCACTTTCTTGAATTTCCGGTACTTTTCGGTCTCGGGCGGGAGGGAGTCATCCGGGGCTGCAGCGGCCCCGGGCTCATCGCCCATTCTCTGGTTCTCCCCCGTGGCCGACGGGACAGGGGATTCAGGGGCTCCGGTGATCTCGCCCTGCACCGGTGCAGGGCCCTCCTCCCCGGGCGTGACCTGCATACCCCCCGCCCCGTGGACCTCCCCCTGGTCCGGGACCCCTGCCGTCTCCGGTGTCTCAGCCTTCTCCGGGATCTCATCAGGATCTGCCATTCCAGTACATTCTGGGAACCCCCCCCTCTTCAAGGGTACGGATGGTACCGGGGCCTGCACCATGGCCTCCAAATGTATTGCAGCCGGTAGTTTATCCCGCCAGAAAACCCTGAAATATCTCTGGAATTTCCCCGTGCAGGCTGAAGAATACTGTTATTATCCACCAGTAAAAACAGGGATACTGCGTTGTACCTGGGATGGTCCTGCCAGGGAACGGCAGAAGAGCGCGAGGTAGTGGTATGGAGCAAGCGATGATCCGGTGTTTCCTCGTGGCAGTACTGGCATTCTCCCTGTTGATCACCCCGGCCCCCGCATCGGGAACCGGGACCGTCATCTACTCCACTGATTTTTCCTCGGACCCGGGATGGGTCACCAACAATCCTTATACTAACCGCTGGGACGCTGACCGGGGTATGTTCCGGTATTTCCTGCAGGATTCCACCAATGCATTCATCTACAAGAAGGTCCCCTACAAAGGGGAATCGTTCCGGCTGGAGTATGATCTCCTGCCCGTGCAGACCCAGTTCCAGTCCAGCTTCCGGCTCGGCATCGGCGATGCGGACATGTACATCAACCAGGCCACCATAATCCTGAGCGAGTTCGAGAACAGCACCTACGGCAACCTGATGATGCTGCGGACCGTGGATCAGACCAACCAGCGGAGAGAAGTCACGTCCTATTTCCAGTCCTATGGGGGGTCCACGGTCCAGTTCACGGATAAAACCCCCTACCATGTGGTGCTGACCTTTGATCGCGGGAGGAAGGAGGCAGGGATCCAGGTCTCGTTCCTGGAGAACCGCAGCACCCTCTGGGGATACACGGTGGACAGTGTCCGTTCCCTGGGCGCCATGGACCGGATCGTCATCTCCACCATTGGTGATTACACCAATCCCTACTCTGCGGCAGAAGGCTACCTGGACAATGTGACGTTCCAGATCTACCCGGAAACGGTCGAGACCGCCTCTCTGCCTTCCACCACGTCCCCCTCCACCCCAGGGACCACGATCTCCCCGGGTAAGACCACCCCTCCCCCTGCAGCCACCCCCCAGCCCACGGCGGCTCCCCTCTCCCTTGGGACGGCCATTGCCGGCCTGGCGGGGGCAGCGTTTCTCTCCCTTCTTTCGGTATCCCGGCGGCGATAAGTCCTCCCGGGATCCCGGCTTACCTGGTGCGGGTGCTTCCCCATCTCCCTCACCCCCCCTGTCGTGACAGCCGACAGACGGCCGGAAACGGGCCAGGGAATCGGGGGATGACGGCCAGGTCTTGATCCCCCGGTGTTCTTCATGACTCAGGGTTGCCCTGGCACCCGGCCCCCGTGACGGGGCCATGGCTGCCACCGGTCCCCCCCAAGGGCGACGCTCTTCTCCTGTCACTTGCCATTTTCCTCATCCTTCAGTCTCCATGGCGGGAGGGGCACGGGTAGATCTCATCAGGGAATCCGTGGAGTGGGGGGGCCCTGAGGTGTTCTGTCCGCGAGGCAGAGGTCATGGGTGCAGGAATAACCAGATGGGATAGGAAACGGTTACCCACCGGCCCCTCCCTCGCCATGCCAGATGCCCCCTTCTGGTCGTCCCTTATATATAGCATCATACGGTTTATGACACCTTATCCGGTGAAAGATGAGGCCGAAATAGCCCCGGAACAGGGAAATTACGATCCAGAAATGTCGCCTGCGGGAAAGGAGCGCCGGGAGTGGCGGGATGGTGGGGAAAAAGGGAGGATAGGGGGGTTTCCGGAATGATTCTATCTGAACTCGCAGTATCACCCATGGAACCGATTCCTGCCGTGGGGGCGTGATGGAGCCGGGATGGGCCGGTGGGGAACCATGGCAGGGGAACCCGGGACCCGGTACCCTATTTCGCTTCCCATGGCGGAGTGAAGGAGGATGGCAGGGAGATCCCCGTGGGTGTCTCCCTTGAGGGAATGCTGCGGAAAGGAGAGGCCTGGCATCAGAAACCAGGGGAAGATCCGGGGAGAGCAACTGCTCCCCAGGAAAGACAGGGAACCCTGGGGCCATGTCCCCCCATCGACGGATCAGGATCTCATGGATGACACGGGCGAATGGAATCCCGAGTGGCGGGGGGATAGCGCACTCCCCCACCCTTATGGAAGGGTGAATTCGGGAGGGAGCGGACCCCCTCCCGCCACTCTCCCCCGTGAGGATATTCCACTCCTGCCTTTTTTCTCCTGAGGATCGGTGTCACGGAATACTGGTGCGAATCCATCCGGAACAGTAGTCAGCAATCACCAGACGGGGAGAGGAACGCCAGTGTTCATGGGGGGAGAGAACGGGCCCTGGTCCCTCCACGCGTCTTTCCGGCGCCTGCTGCCTGCTCCTCCTCCCATCCTTTCCCATCCACCCGCACCGTGCCTGGCTGTTCATCCCCGCCCTCTCCCCCCTGTTCCCGCAGATCTGAAAAAAAAACGGGTGGACCTGGGATCGGATTCGCGGAGGGGCGACGGGTATGTGGGGGGATGGATCCGGACACTTCATCCCAGATCTGGAGTCGGTACGACGCGTTCATCCCATTCCCCCATGAACGGAGCAGCCCTGCTGCATCCTGCCACCCTCATGCCCGGGAGGCTGGGGAAAGGAAACGATGCTCTTCCAGCCCACCCGCGATCCGCGAACCTCCCGCATTCCCTCACCCATAACGGGTGAGTACCCGCGTGGGGGGACCTGGTGCCCTGGATCTCTCCGGGTCCGGGTAGGGCCCCACGGGCCGGTACAGCGGGTGGCTGCAGGATCACCCCCTCCAGTTTCGCAGAATGGGCATTCTGCGAAAAACTTTATTTATTTGAGATTGAATAGATTCAACGATGGAAAATGGTTATTTCTCAGAGTGGCTGCCCCGGTACCGCCATTACCTCCGGATGAGGAACTACTCTGAGAGGACCATTGACAGCTACGAGGAGGTCCTCCGCCGGCTGGCCCATTACCTCTGGCTCCGGCGGCACACCGACCCCTCGCGGCTGGTCTTCTACTGGAAGGATCTGGCCTCGGCACGTACGGACACGCCCGTGGAGGCAGATACCATGGTGATCACGGACTTCCTCTCCTTCCTCACCTCGCTCCGGACCTACCGTCCCTCCACGATCCACCGCATCATCTCCACCATCTCCTCGTTCTACCGGTTCCTCACCGCACAGCATGCCGTGCCGCAGAATCCCATGCCCGGCATCGAACGGCCCCGGATGAAGGAGAAGGAACTGGTGTACCTGAAGCACAGCCAGGTGCTGGAGCTCCTCTCCTCCATCCAGGACCTGAGGGACCGGCTGGTGATCCGTACTATCTATGCAACAGGCGTGCGGGTCTCGGAGCTCTGCAGCATCACCCTCAGCGACATCGACTTTTCTTCCCAGACGATCCGGGTGAAGGGGAAAGGGGGGAAGATCCGGATTGTCTTCATCGATCAGGATACCCTCGAGGAGATCCGCGGGTTTATCGGTGACCGCAAAACCGGGCCGCTCTTTCCCGGCCAGGGTGGCCGGCCTGTCTCGGCCCGGACCGTCCAGATGATCTTCCGGAAGTATGCCCCTGCCGGCATCACGCCCCACAAGCTCCGGCACAGCTACGCCAGCGAGCTGTACACCCGCTCGCATAACCTGCGGGTGGTGCAGGAGAACCTGGGCCACTCCTCCCTCAAGACCACGGAGATCTACCTGCACACCGATCTCGACGAGAGGAAGAAGGTGTACCGGGAGTTCTTCCCCCTCTCGGGCAACGGCGACCCGGGGCCTGTATAAACCGCCGGCTGCGATATCGGAGGGGCACCACGGCAGCAGCCCGGTTGCGGGGGGGAAATAGGTGATCTCCGGGTATCCCCCACTCCATCGCATCTCGAAAAATGAACGACGGAAATTGGGTATGATCTCCCTCTACTCCATCATGCCGGACCGCAGGATCTGGGGACCGGAGGGCAGGTCAATCTCTGCCACCGGCTCCTTTAGGTCACTGAGGCGGCTCGCCACCACCAGGTCGCGGGAGACGGTGTAGAGGATGTCGTCGATGTACAGCGACCGCATCACGGCACCGGTCCACCAGTACGAATCTCCCGAGGTATCCCCGCGGATGTGCCGGACCTTCCCGCGGAGGGTAAAGCCTGTCTCTGGGTTCACCCCGAAGACGTACGCACCCTGCCAGTAAGACGGGTAGTACGGCATCCGGGCGAACCCGACAGCGGTCTTTGCGGTATTTTCACTGACCGGGATGACGAGGAGGTTCTTTTCCCGGTCAAACAGGAACGCCTTGTGGTCCCGGAGGGCTTCCGAGTCGGTGCCGGCCTCTCCGATCACCAGTGCATCGATCTGCTTCGGGCGCTCCACGTCCGACACGTCGAAGAGCGCCAGCTTGAGCCCGGAGACGGAGACGCCGCCCCAGTCATTGGCCTCGGTCTCTTTGCCGATCCCGATCAGGTGGGTGCTGTCGTAGGGGTGGAGGTAGTCCGAATACCCCGGGATCTTCAGCTTGCCGAGGACAGCTGGCTCTGAGGGAACCGACAGGTCGATCACAAAGAGGGGATCGATCCGCTTGAAGGTCACCATGTAGAGCCGGTCACCCATGAACCGGGTCGCGTAGATGCGCTCATCCGGGGCCAGGTACTCCAGCTTCCCGACGGTCTGCATCTGCTCCGACAGCACGTAGACGCTGTTGTATTCCATGGAACCGCCACGGGACGACCACCCGCTGACCGTGGTGGCCACCCTCAGGTAACCGCCGTACTCGTCCATGGAGAACTGGTTCAGCAGGTGCCCGGGAACCGTGCCCTTCGCCCCGTACTGGATCTTTCCCTCCCCGATGGCAATGCGGTGGATGGTGGAGGTCTCCCGGGGGGAGAGGGACTCCTCGTTCCGAATCACCGGGCCGTCCACCGCGACCGCGGTGGCAACCGGAAGCGTGCTGTGGTACGCGATGTACATATTGCCGGTTGATACATAGAGCGTGGTACCGTAGCCGAGGAGATACGTCTCAGCGGCCGGCGCGGCGGTGCCCGTGGTCCGGAACGCACTGACCGTGTAGTACTGGAACGACGACGAGGGGATATCGAAGTACCGGATCTTCGGGCTGATCACAGTGCCCCCGTCCACCCTGACCTCGGGCATGGGGATGGGATCCCGGACGTACACCGATTCGCTGGTGATGGCGTACACGTACCCGCCGATCATCCGTGCATCGTAATAGCTGCCGGTGAGGGCTATGTCCCTTTCCAGTTCAGGATCCGACTTGTCTTCCAGGGAATAGATCAGCACATGGGTCATGGTCCGGGTATCATACCGGGGGGGCATCATCCCCATCTTTTCGGCATAGACGGGACCGCCGTCCCAGGATGTCGTGAAGATCACCAGCCGGTCCCGGTCCAGAAACATCTCCTGCGGCGAGCCGGTGATGGAGGTCTCTGAGAGGATCTTTGCCTTCTCGGCCGGGTACGCATCCAGGATCGCCAGCTGGTTTCCAGAGAGGATATAGATGTACCTGCCGTCGTTCTTGACGAAATCCGCCTCATCCACGCCCGCCACCTGGATGTTGGTGGTGGAGTAGCCGGTTCCGGTGATTCCGGGGATCGAGAGATCTGCCGATTGCTTGGAAGCGCCTGATTCCTGGGAGATAGCTGCCGGTATGGTTGGCATCATGCCATCCATCTCCCGGTACATGCCGCTCTGCCCGTACTGGGCCTGCATCCGTTCCAGGTATCCGCGAACTTCTGCTGCGGTGGTGAACGTGCCGGTGATGCCCTCATCAGGGACTTCTGCCGATGGCTGGAGGAAGATGGTGCCGAGGAGGACTGCCAGCACCACCAGGCAGAGGGCCGTGAAGGCCGCGATCTTGGGGTGAATCATGGTCTCAACCTTTGGAGGGGAAAATCCCCTGATAAATGAGCCATTGGCCCCGAGAGGTAATGGATGTTCCTTAAACTACGAATCCGTTCGTAACCACGGGGCGGGGGGGCTGTGCACTGCCCGGAAATCCCAACGGCAGCGGGCCAGGGAAAGAAAACAGATATCCGGGTGGACAGCCCCAGATCTCCCGTTCAGGTTCGTGATCCCGTGCAGCCCGCCCAGAAGATCCTGGTGGGGGATCTCTTCTCCCCGATGCCACAGTGAAAGACCCTGTACTTCGCCTGCCTGGCCATGATCGTTGTCGTGACGGTGATTCCCGTCGCCCTCCCCCTGGCACTTTTCGAGAATGCCCTGATCGCCCTCGGGATTGTCCTCCTGGGTGCGGCGTTCAGTGCGGTCGTGGCATGGTGGATCCCGCTATATTATGGTACGATGGTCTACCGGCTCACCGCAACCGAGATCACCTGGCGGCGGGGTGTCTGGTTCCGGCAGACGGGAATCGTTCCCTACAACCGGATCACCAACATCGATATCATGCAGGGGCCCCTGATGCGGATGCTTTCCATCTCCACCCTCCGCATCCAGACCGCCGGCTACTCATCCCAGTCCATGGCAAAGGCCGGGATATCCCTCCAGGGAATCCAGGACGCCGAGGCGCTGCGGGAGATGATCCTGGAGTTCGTCCGTGGGAACCGCCCCGTGGCGACCGAGTCCGATGCAGGGATCCAGGCAGGAGGGGCGATGGCAGCGCTCCTCTCTGAGGTGAAGGCCATCCGGGCGATCCTGGACGTCATCGCCCGGAAGTGACCAGACCCGGTTCCCCCTTCAGTCCTTTGTCCACCATACCATCGCCTGCCGGCGATGGACCGTGTGGAGGAACCCACCGGCGCCGTCGGGCTGCAGGATCCGGGCGAAGTGCTCCCGGATCACCTCCTTCGCATCCGCAGGCGCATCATGCATCTGTCCCCAGTGTGCGGCCGTCTGGTCCGGTGAGGAGTACGCCGCAGTCCAGTCCGCCTCGTAGATGCGGACACTGGCATAGATGCCCTGCTGGTGCAGCACGTTGACGATGAAAAGGTAGTCCGGGTACCCGCCGGCCTCCCCGCCTTCCCCGAAGACGGCCCGGTAGAGTTCCCGTTCCTCGTCGGACCTCCACTCTCCGGCCCGCCAGAAGAGGTACACGGCCCGGCGGGCGGCGGCATCCAGCTTCCGGAGGGCTTCGGCCAGGTCAAAAAATCCCAGGGAGTAGGCGGCAACCGCCACATCGTGGACATCGATGTCCCTGCCCACCACCACGTCCTCCCACCGGACCTGGACCGTGCGGAAATTGGAGAGGCCGGCTGCCTTCATCCGCTCTCCCAGATGCCGGAGCATTGCGGCGGACGGGTCCAGGGCAGTGACATGGGCCACGCGCCGGGCCATCGGGACCGCCAGGCGCCCGTCACCGGCACCCATGTCCAGCACCGTATCGGAGGGGCGCAGGTCCATAAAGCCTGCTTCCATCTCCGCCACCTGCAGGGTGTTGCGGGTCATGGCCCCGTAGGATGCAGCCCTCCGGTCCCAGGCGACACCGGGATCCCGGTCCCGCCGGGCCCGTTCCGGGGAGGCCGCGTAGAGCACCTTCCAGAGCTCGTTCCAGTCGATGATCCGGTCCATGGGAGAGTCTGGTGACAGGGCAGGGATAAAGGGAGGGGTCATGGGCGTGTCCTCGCCATGGCGGTGTCCGGGTGCTCTGCTCTTCCTGGCCCCTCCAAACGTGCTCGCAGCCGGGAGGGGGCACGGATACACGCAGGCATTGCTTGGCGGGAGGGTTATCGGTTCTTTGTCTGCTCCCGGGATCTCTCCAAAGTAATGATGAGACCGAAGAAGAAAGGACCGAGATACACATGGCTCGAAACGTTATTGACGGGTTGTAACCCGACTCATGAGGTTGATGAAGTTATCAGGCAAAATCCAACCTTAAAATCCCTTTGAAATGGAAAACGAGACACTGACAAATGACATTAGCGATAACATCTTTATACTAATTATCGCATTTATAGTAATTATGGGTGTATTGGAATTTCTCTTGAGCATTTTACCGATTTTAAGTATTTTACTTGCTATCATTTCGATTTACATAGGATACTATTTTTATACTCATCCACAAAAAATAAAAAATCCTTGTTACGCCATCAGAAATATTAATTTAATCCGGGGTTTAGTGAAAAAATTTGGGGAGGATCTTGAGATTCTATATCGAAAAAATAATATCGAGAATTTTACTGCAACCAAAGTGGCATTCTGGAATTTAGGAAAAGATACCATTAATAAGGATGATATTGCCCCAGCGGATCCTTTGGAAATATATGTAAAAGAAGGATTTGAGATATTAGATGTTAAGATTTTATTTGCAAAGAAATCAGTTAATCAGTTCGATATAAAATTATCTGAAGATCACAAATCTGTAAAAATATTATTTGAATACCTGGACCAAGATGATGGAGGTGTGATTCAAATATTACATACAGGAAAGTCTGCAGAAGATATTGGAGTTCGTGGGTCAGTTAAAGGAGTGAAGGAATTAACTTGTACTTCTTCCCCTAAGTCATTCATAATCCGTTTTTTCAGTAGAACAGCTACTAATTACCCAAAAACTAGATTCAATAAAGTTATGGACATTCTTTTATTTCTATTTCCCATAATTATTGGCGCCCTCATTTTATTTAGCCCACCTGTAAACACGACGTATAAGTGTGCGGAAGCGACAATGAATGGGAATATTCAAGGGTTATGGTGTATTCCAAATACAATTCCTCAAGGGCTAGAGACAAGGGTTCCATATCTGATTTTAATTATAATTATGATCATACCATATTCGTTATTTATTTATTATACGAACCTTAGGCGAAGAATTCCCAAAGGATTTGATATCTTTGAAGAGGATATATAATCTTGAATAAAGCATTTAACTGTCAGTGAAGAGTGCTGCTATGGAGAGTTGAACTGCTTGATTCCACAGATAGCAAAACCTTATCGTTAGTTATACAATTTTACTATTATGCCAAAGTTTTGTCCTCAATGTGGAGCGAAATTACTAGATGAAAATATGAAATTTTGTTCTGAATGTGGTAATCCAATTACATCTACATCAATTCAACGACAGGATAAGAAACTAGAAGAAATTCCCGATTCCTCTTTGAATATTGAAAAGAAACATGTAAGCGAGACTTCGAGATTGTCTGGTTTGAAGATAGAGAAATATCTAATTCCGAATGAAATAGTGAGATATGCAACTGCAGGCAGCCTCTATGTGGGCGGTGAAGCAGGACTTAAGGGCTATGTTACTAGCAGCCGGGTTATGTTCTATACTAGCTTAGGATTGCTTATAAAAAAGGATCGATTGCATGAGATACCTCTTGACCAAATAAGGTCTTATAAAATAGTTGAAGAAGGAATAGTTTTTAAAGAAATGCATCTTCAGCTGAATGATCTTAAAATTAAAGGAGATCGAGCAGATATTTTAGGATTGTATCGGGCAATTCAAGCATCAAGGCAAAAATGAACAGGGAAGAACACTTTTTTCTTGGAATTATTGCTTTTATTCCTTATATTTACATTCTTTATATTTTAATTAAGGTGATTGTGTAAGATCCACCCCTAACCTTTAGTTAGGAAGGGTACTATGGATCGTATGGATTTCCGGGAGATCGGGAAGCTTATATCAGATGATCGGAGAGCTCTCGAGTATCTCTGGACAAAGC
>Ga0315274_10000099_pt1 | contig 124346 bp, 99 predicted proteins | sample YL17G02_20_MG_FD_203700 | JGI IMG/M metagenome (GOLD analysis project Ga0315274, IMG submission 203700) | Sediment microbial communities from Yellowstone Lake, YNP, Wyoming, USA - YL17G02_20 | ecosystem: Environmental > Aquatic > Freshwater > Lake > Sediment | place: USA: Wyoming | collected...
ATACAAACGAGCCCGCTCCGTTGCCCGAGTCCACAAAAACCGCATTGGCCGGAACGTTCAACGCACTCAAAATAAGGGAATCCAAATCCACATCGGTGGCATGTATCCGTACACTCAAAGTCTCACCCTCTACCAAACTCTGCGGACCGACCGCATCCAATACCGGATCACGGTTGATATTGTTCACCGTGATCTGAACTATCTCACTGTCTTGTGTCAAGAAAGTATCAGCAACTATGAATGTAACACTGTCTATTCCAAATTGGGTATAGTCAGGATTATATGTGAACGATCCGGAACCATTACCTGAGTCTACAAAGATCGCATTAACCAGAACGTCAACCGCATTAAGAATAATTGAATCACCGTCCGGATCGGTCGCATGTATTCTCAAACTTAAACTGCTACCCTCATCCACCGCTTGAGGACCTATTGCTTCCAAAACCGGCGGTCGGATGACGTTAGCTACCGTTATCTGCACCACCTCACTATCCACCCCACCCAAAGTATCCGCAACTTTGAAGGTCACATCGTATATCCCCGATTGGGTGAAATCGGGGGAGAACACGAACGAGCCTGCTCCGTTACCCGAATCGACAAAAACTGCATTGGCTGGAAAGTTTAACGCACTTAGGATGAGCGAGTCCATATCCAGATCGGATGCATAAACCCGCACACTTAAAGTCTCCCCCTCCGCTGAACTCTTTGCCCCGATCGAATCCAATACCGGCGCATTGTTCCCGAACTCAGACACCGGTATTGAGACTACCTCGCTGTCTGCTTTGGCGGTGGAATCCGTTGCCACAAACGTAATGTTGTACACCCCCGCCTGGTTGTAAGCCGGGATGAAGGTAAAAGATCCGGACCCGTTTCCGGAATCGATGAAAACTGCATTGGCCGGAACGTTCACTGCGCTTAACGTGATCGGATCTGAATCCGGGTCGGAGGAATGAACTCTAAATACTAAAGTATCCCCTTCGACCAAACCCTTGGGTCCAATGGGATCCAAAACCGGGAATCCGGTATAAAGCTGCTCGGAGACGGCTATCACCCGGGCATCCTTTATGAATACCTTCTCACTTCCCGCGCTGTTCTTGCCGTAATCCACGGTTAGGGTTTCCGGAGAGGAATCCCAGGAGAGGACTTTAAAACCCACCTGAGGCAAAAAGTCGGTGCTGTCCTTCACCGCGTCTATGAACCTGTTCTCCTCCTGTCCGTTGACCGTCCACCTGTGCTCTGCCACCACCGAGGTATCCGGAAGGGTCTGCAGATAGGAGCTGCCCAAAGCCAGATAAGATCCGCCTTGGAATGGCTGGTGCACGTGAGTCAACCGGCTCACCCAACTGTCCGCTCCATTGGTGGTGGAATCCAAAGCGGATTGTTCTCCCTGGCTGAAATCGTTGAAATTCTTGGTTAACCTGATCACCGAGATCCTGGGGTTGTATATGTCGGTCGCGGTCCCCTCATCCGAGCGGGCTTGCAGCCTAAGGGTATGAGCGGAAGAGGAGAGAGTCACCACCCGGGCGGAGAAATACGGTACCCGATCGGAGACGTTCTTCCCTTCCATAGTCATCAGATCCCAGCTGTCGGCTCCATCCAGCTCCACCCGGCATTCGCCGCTGGCCACGCTGGAGTTGGGTCTGGTTTCCACGGAGGCGATGATCAGATAATCCCCCTCCGTCGCGGGGGTGATATTGGTCGAGGATGCGTTGGACCAGCTGGTGCCCAGATTCATAACGTTCAAGCTGGTGCCCGTGGCATATTCCATTCCGGTAAGAGGAACCAAAAGGACCCTGGCTCTTTTTATCCGGGCGGAATAAAGGGCATTGTTGGTGGCATAGGTGATCTTGATGGAGTCTCCCGCGGCCAGATTCAGGATCGAGTGAAAAGCAAAAGTCCGGTATCGGGTGGTACCATCGAAGGTCTGCAGGGTATAGTCGCCGATGGTGGTGGAGTTGCGCATCACTCGGGACAAAACGAAAGCCGCGGTATCGTTGATACCCAGTTCCCACGACGCCAAAATCAGATAATTCCCGCTGGATGCCGCCATCTCCTGCACCTTGGTTACATAGGCGGTGCTGGAGGTGGTAGTCTCCGCCTCGCTCTCCGCGTACTGCCAACTTCCCCAGGCAGAAGATGTTCCCCATGCCAAAAAGCCAATAATAATAAACGCCAGAATAACAATACCTCTCTTCATCAGTTTCTTCCCATTTCCCATTTAAGAGTTGCTATGTTAACGAGTGTTTTAACGAAAAACACCCTTAGATTACTGAATCGACATAAATTTAGCTCTCCTTAAGAAAACAAAACATCAAACCGCAACAGATTTGGCTATTTCATCATAACCATCTTTTTCGTATCGGTAAAATCACCTGCTTTGAGTTTATAAAAGTATATGCCCGATGCCACCGAATTCCCCTGGCTGTCTCTTCCGTCCCATACTTTCTCGTAAGTTCCCGGAGCCAAAGGCTCATCCACCAGGGTTTTCACCACCTCTCCCAGGATATTGTAGACTCTGAGCGTAGCCTTTAGGCTGGCGCTTCCATCCTGGGTTGAGGGGACCGTGAACCGGATGGTGGTGGAGGGATTGAACGGGTTGGGATAATTCTGATCCAGCTCGAAGGCGCTGGGCAAAGACGGTGTCTGTCCCTCTGTCGGCAAAAGCACCGCCTTCTGGTCAGAGAGCACCACTTTCTTCAGGTCGATTCTCGGAGCTTTGGGTGCATTCGGGTTTACCGAGGCGGGGATGGAAAGGATGGTCCCATCGCCTGCCGAAATCGGATCGTTGGAGAAATTATACAATACCACTTTCAACATCCCCTTGCCGTCGTCGTGTGATTCGACGATGAAATGCCCGGATCTATCCGAAAGCCGCGGCGCCTGTAAAGTGACCGCAGCCGGATCGTAGTCGATCTGCAATTGTGCCCCAGCCACCGGTACTTTCGTATCCGCCAGAACCTTGATTTCGCCTGAACCCCCGGTTACCAAGTCCTGATAATCCAAACTGACCTTCGCCATGATACCGGTATAGATCTGCGGTGAGGGACCCATCCATCTTCCCAGGATGATGTCGATCATCGCCACCAAATCACCCACGTTAACATAAGTGTCATGGTTGATGTCGGAGGCGGCCAATTGCCGCGGGGAAAAGCCGATCTCGCCAAGGATATAAGCCACCAGCGAAACCACGTCCGCCACGTCCACCAAGCGGTCGAGGTTCACGTCTCCGAATATGTCGATGGTGAACTTCCCGTTGACCATCCCCAGGGTCTTGGATGGATTCCCCGGGTTGATGGCTTCCCGGGCGTTTTCCAGCGTGATCGGCACCTCCACCGAGGGGGCGTCCTCGTGCACGGAGAATGCCGCATAGACCGGGGTATCCACTCCCGCGGGAATGGTCTCTCCGGCCAAGCCGAAGACCAAAACGGTGGCTTTTCCGGCGCTGTCCCCCAGATTGGTGTACATGGAGAAACCGTCGATCGCGCCGGTACGCACTATGGAATCGACGTCCAGCTTGGAGGCGTCCCAGCGGAAGGTGAATTGGAATCCGTATATGTCGGCGGAATTGGTCAATATAAAGGGAACCAGGACACCGCCGCTTCCCGGCACCCCTCCTTCCTTGTCTCCGGCGACAATCAAATCCTGTACCGTGTTCATGACCCATATCGCCACGCTCTTGGTGGTCGCGCAGCCATGTTCATCTACCGCTCTGAAGGTGGCATACCTCACCGTTGGCGATCCAGGCGATGCTTCGTCGTAGCCCGGAGTGTAATCGAAGGTCTGGGTGACCGCTCCCGTACCGGTTTTGGTGGCAAAATGGTAATTCGTACTTGGAGGGGAAGGGGTGAAAGAGGATAACGAGAGCTCTACGTTGTCCGTATCCTGGTCTGTAGCGGTTACTGCGAATTGCAGTGTCTGCCCCTCGTTCACCTGGTATGAGTCCGCCGGAGCGGAGGCGGCAAAGACCGGACAGTGATTTATGGTTCCCTCCCCAGCAACGGTAAAAACACCGTTTTTGGTTTTTGGAATGTAGTTTTCCAGACCAATGGTATCGGTGAGAGTATTGGCATAGTTGCTTTCTATGTAATCCCAGAATACGAAAGCCAACGGGGAAGTAGCACCTTCTATGGCATAGGGTTTGACTCGGAATTTGAATCTGACCACCGGACCAGAGCCTCCGGCTGCCAGACAAGGAATAGGACTCTCATAAACATCGGTTGCAGCGTAAAACCTCAAAGTGTCTTTATGCATATTGAAACAACGCCCCGACCATACAATCAAGGGAAGCTGTTGAGTTCGTTCTGGAGTTTTATAGCCGGTTACTATAAGAGACGGACATGACGGAGTATCCGGATAACATGGGTCGGAAAAGGAATCAAGAGGGACGATTAACGAAGTATCATAATTCAGCATAATATTAAATCCCGCCACCGGTATGGTTTTATTGGTCAGACTGATGGTAACCCAGAAGGTATCACCCGGTTCTGCTGAAGTACTTACCGCTATGAGAGTGTCATATTGGAGGGTTTCGTCCTTAGCTTCGTGAAAATCTCTTTCCGACGCCAACAATTTTTGGCATTCGGGCTTTAACCCGTAGGTTAATCTGTCGAAATTACCGATAAAACCGGTGAGCGAGTCAAGCCACAGGAAGAATAACAACCCTGCCAACCCCAAAAACAGAACCTTGGAAATTCTCAATCCGGAATGATTTTTCATATCGGTAAAGCCTCCTTCCTCAAAGCTTTCTTTCGTTTTATGTCATAAGTAAAACCCTTGTTATAAATAACAGAGCAAAACATAGACCTGTCTTCCTCTTAAAGTTCTTTTTCTTTATTAAAATCAATCCTCTTATTTCCATACTCATCAATTGATTTCATGTATATTGATCAAAACAGCATTCAGCATTTTCTTTATAAAAAGTTATACCTGCAAACCCATTCACATACCTTGCATCATTGTGCTTGTGCTCTCTATTTTTTGCACCAAATGTGAAATCCATTTCAATTCATACTGCTCTTTGGTAGTTGCTCGATTCATCGAGCCTTTTGCCTGATGAATCAGGCAACTACAATGATTGGTTCGTTAACCTTTTGCCTGATGAATCAGGCAACTACGTGATTGCTTCGTTAACCTCATGCCTGATGAATCAGGCAACTACGTGATTGCTTCGTTAACCTCATGCCTGATGAATCAGGCGACTACCTCAAAAGCACCATCTTTTTGGTCTCGGTATAATCCGAGACTTTTAATTTATAGAAATACATACCACTGGCGACATCCTGGTTTTTCTCATCCTTCCCGTTCCAGGTTCGACTGTATTCCCCCGGCATCTGCTCTTCATCCACCAGGGCTTTCACCAGCTGACCCACCACGTTGTAGACTTTGAGACTGACGCGGGTTAAACCGTCTCCGCTGACCGAATATTTGATCTGTGTCTCCGGGTTAAACGGGTTGGGATAGTTCTGATAAAGCGCATACTTAGCGGGCTTACTATTGTTCACCTGCTTTTGCTCGACCTTCATAAGCTTCCCCTCTACATCCGCCAGAGATATCTGAATGGTATCGTAACCTTCCCCTTCAAAGCTGAACAGCGGGTTATCACCCAGGGGAAGCGGCTGTGCATTCTGGCTGATCACCATTACCCTGAACTCATCCCCAACTTGAGAGGTATATAAATCCAAACCCGATGCTTCCGGCGAGAGCTTTATGTTTTCTATTTTCAGCTTCTCCCCCTTGAATATCACCATGGCTCCCCCCACCGGCGTGGGTGAGTCGATCCCCACGGTGGTCTTCTGCGGCTCGGACGAAATCTGCACTATCGCCTCCTCTCCGCCTTCTACATCATGTCCATCCGGAGCGGCTCCCCCTTCTAAGATATGCCGTATCAAAAAGACCAGATCGGACAAGGTCCCCATTCTGCCGTCCTGATTCACGTCCGAGTTGATCAGCTGCTGAGGGCTGAGGATCTTTTTTCCCGACAGGTAAGCCGCCAGCATAACCGCATCCCCCACCTCGTAAGCAATGCCGTTTTGATTGACGTCTCCGATGCGGGTCTGGGTAGAGTTGAGCAAAACCCCGCCATTGGCGGCGTTTATCTCCGCCCGGGTGATGAACCTTCCCCGGCTGGTGGAAATGGTGTTGTCGGTGAAATTGATCGAGCAAAACTCCAGCGGCAACAGAAACCCGTTTAGATACGGATCGGAGGTCAGCTGGAAGCTCAGTTTAACGATGGTTCCGGAATCCGGAAACAACGGCACCGTCGAAACCTGATTGGGAAAATCGGCGATCCCGACTATTTTCACCACGTTGAATTGGCTCAAAACTTTTTCCTTGTACGTAAAGTACTCCCAGCCCTCGGTCCGGCAGCCCTGGCGGGAGACTCCCAAGAAGGTGAATTCGTACGGATCAAACTTGACGCAAAGCTCCATCCCCGCCACCGGATCGGAATTAGTCAATTTAAGGGGAACCTCCACCGTGGTGCCCAAAATCGCCTCTTTCACCTCTAAGCTTAAATTAAAAATGGAGGGGGGCACCACGCTAATCTTGGTCTCCGCCGTTACTTCTCCTCCCGATTGATCCGTGGCTTTGAATTTTATTACCCAAAGCCCGGTATCCGACGGCTGGGGAGTCCAATTGAAGATGCCGGTTCCTCCATCGTAATTCATGGTCGGCGGAGGGTTCAGTATCTGCAGATTTACCTGTTCCGAATCCAGATCCGTAGCTTTTATCTGAAATACCAGTTGGCTGCCTGCCACCCCCTCCAGGGAGTCGGGTGCGAACAACACCGGATTTCTGTTCACATTGGTCACGTGGATCTTCACCCTTAACCGGGTTTCTGAACTTTCGTCTTGAGCCACAAAGAAAAGCACAAACGGGCTTCCCTCCACCGAGAAGGGACCTGAATATCCCGGCACCCAAAGCAGTCGGGCTTCACCGTTACCCAGGTCCGAAAACAAAGCGGAGGCAGGCGCATTCTCCACGGAGACGTGGACCACGTCCCCGTCCGGATCGGCGGCATGAACGAAAAGTTCCAAAGTCTCCTTTTCCGCCACGTAACAGGTGGTATAAGTACCTCCCGCCCATCCTCCGCCGGCTCCCTTTCCGGAGACGTTACCGGCAAGCTGCAACTCGTCCGAGTCCGGCAGGCTAACATAGCAGTTGGGAAAAGGACTAAAGACCGGAGGGAGATTTTGGCAAAAAGAACTCCCGCTGCCTAAAGTCCACAAACACCATAGGTTGATGATGATCAGTAAGTATTTTATTAACAGTCCCTTCCTCATAACAGCCCCTGCTTCTCTAATACATTAATATAACCTGAAATCCATTTTTTCAAACCTAAAAATGGCAAAATCTGTGCCTGTCATCATCTTTTGTTCAAAATGTGACCAAGCCAAATGTGTTATATCGGGTTGCATCCAAATCTTCAGCATAATCAGAAGAACATCCCACCCGTCCCCTCCTCCCGCCACAGGCGGGAGAGAGAGGGGAGAAAGGGGGATTTCCTCTTCTTCGGAAATAACCGGTAGACGTATCTTAGCGGATATATATAATATTTTACGTTTATTCATTCTTATCTTTTTGATAGATCCTTCCTTGGCTATTGGAAACTATCATACATCCATTCATTCTTTATCGCCTGCTTCATCCGACTCTCTCCCTAACTCAATTCTCGATTCTGCATCTTTAGTTTCTCTCTTTTCCCTGGCATATAGTCAGGGATCCCAGAGCGCGTTGAAAAACTCGAAATTGGAGAGCGTCAGCTTGCTGATTCGGTTTTTCCTAAAACTCAAACAATTGGGGTTCAAAGCTATTGTATTTCAAAAAATCGCAAAAGCAAGCTTTTGCACTCCAAAAAACCACTCTTTCAACAGAAAAAAATAGCCGTCTCATCCTTTTGGGGCGGATCGGCTAACTCAAACACATCAAACTCCTTTATGGCTCTTGAAAGCCAGTATAACTTTATGTCTTTCGTGTATTTTTTCATTGCCAATCGCAACTTGTATCAAGTTTCCCGTTTTATTCACCGGGAGAGTTTGTCACGTTAGCAATCTTTCTTCCTTTCCTCCTCCTTCAAAAAAGTTAAAGAAGACAATCTCTGTTTGGGTTTTTAGATAGCGAAGCCTCCCCCGCTTAAAGCGGGGGAGGAATTCGCTTAATAGAAAGCTTACGATGAAGCCAAATTACTTCATCATAACCATCTTCTCGGTTGCACTGTACTTGCCAGCGATCAACTTGAAGAAGTAAACACCGCTGGAAACATCGTTACCAGCATTGTCCTTACCATTCCAAGTAATCACGTTCAAGCCAGCCGCTCCGGTTCCGTCATAAGCTCTCACCAACTGTCCTGCTACGTTGTAAATCTTCATGCTGTAGCTGGCAGCTTCGGGAAGAGTGAAGCTCAAGTTAGTGAATGGATTGAACGGGTTGGGATAAGCCTGATGCAAGGCAAAGGTGGTCGGAGCTGCCTTGGAAGTGATGGTGGTGGTGAGCTCACGGGTGTCACGATCCACCGCCGTCACGCTGGTCAGCTTCGCATCGCCGGTGTAGCTGAGAACTTCGGCTACGTTCTCGATGCTGTTGCCACTTTGACTCCACACCAACACCTTGTTGTCCTTATTGATCATCTCCATGTTGGCAGCCAACAGGGTCGGGTTAACCGCACCGTCAAACTCAAACAGTATGGCACCGACATTGGCACCCTCGACGGTAATCACGCCGTTGTACACGATCACGTTAGCAACCGTGGACGGAGCCAGCTTCGGAATCTCCACCGCATCGTGCAGGATCACCCGGATCAAGTAAACCAAGTCTGACAGAGTTAAAGCCCTGCCGTCAGCGTTGACATCAGTGGCACAGATCTTGTAAGCATCATCTGGAGGACCACCGAATACCCCAATGCCCTGTACAAAGTAGCTGGCAAACAACACTGCATCCGCTACTTCGTAAGTGACGGTGTTCATGTTCACATCGCCGCGCTTGCAGAGTCCAGGACCCTCGCCGCAAATCGGAATGTAGAAGCAAGGATTTCCGAAATCAATCAGGTCTTCTACCGACCCCGGATCATCGCAGCAAAGAGGATTAAACTGGTCTGGATCTGAGCTAACGAAGAGGATATTTCCGTCTTCACTGGAGAAAGTATTCTCTCCGCAATCCGGATCGAATGGATCGCCACCCGGAGGATTTAATTCACACGGTGTCCACTGCCAGCAAATGGGGATGTTCAAGCCTCTCAGGTTCTCGTCGTTATTTATGACGAACTTGAGCCATAGCAGAACTCCAATATCGTCTATCGGCGTTCCGACCCTGCCATCTGGCATGTCATACATACCAAAGATGAGGATCTTATACTTGCAGCATCCGCAAGATGGGCAAGGAAGCAATCTGTAGTAGAAGCTCTCGAAGCCAGGCACAGTAGGAGTCGGAGCCGGAATCAATTCACCTCTCTCCATACCTACAAAGGTCATGCTGGTGTATTCGAAATCCAAGTGAAGCTCAAATCCACCCAAATTGTATAATTGACCAGCAACCACAGGTAGTTGGGTGATCTTGATCGGAACGTAGACCAGGTCACCCGGATTGAAGCATGTATCTGTGCGGTTGTACCCTCCCTCAACCTCTAGGTTCGCCTCTGTCTCCAAGACGACTCGGATCTGATATGTGCACTCATCGAAAGCGCCGCAAACATCCGTAACACGCAGAGTTATGCTGTAGTCGGTTGAGTCAACAGGTGCAGGAGGTGTCCACGTTATCGCTCCAGTGTTGGGATCGATAGTGAAATCACCGCCTGGATTGACCGGTGCAGAGTAGGTGCGGGTATCCCCATTGGGATCACTTGAAGTCGCTGTAGCTGCGTATGCATCAGTCCCATCCGTCATGAACCTGACACTAGGCGGGCAATTGATTAACGGCGGGTCGTTGGTCAAGGTGACGGTGAAGGCGCACGGTTGTACATTGTGTCCTCCCAGGTTGTCCATGGCGTCCAGGGTTATCGTTCCGCCACCAGTGCAGTGATTGGTGACGTCATAGGTTACATGACCCTTTACAGTGGCAGCAGGTGGGGCTACGGTGAACACTACTTGTACGTTGGTTACGTTCGTTCCGACAAATCCCGCGGCTACGCTGACCACCTGACCGTCCGGATCAGTAACTTCAAAGTTTCCGCTCTGGAAGCTACCATTGGTGCTATGACTGTCGTTACCGGGGCAAACCCCGAATACTGGCAGTTGATTAGGGATAATAAAAAAGTCATGACAGAAGCTTCCCTCTGCAGGGTCACCAGTCTTCCAACTCATTCTCGGAATGTAGGTGACCGCATCCGAACGGGAGTAAGCTACCCGCGAAGAGGGCGGCCAGAAACAGGTGTCGAGGCAAACCGTCATGCTGTCTTCCAGTTTGAAGGACATGGTGGCAGTCAGTCTCTTGGTGGTCTCTCCGTATCTCTTATCCGGGGAGCCGGAGGGAATCAAGGTTAGCCAGAAATGGGAAAAACCGTCTAAATCCAGAATGATTCCATCCCACTCTTCACCCAGTTCTGCTTCGACCAGGTCCATCATCCAGTTGCGCACGGTGGCAGTGGCATTGTCGGGAAGGTGACGGAAAACGCTCCTCAGTTTGCCGCCAGTAGTCCAGAGAATCTGGTTCTGGTATGTAGTCACGCTGCAGAACTTTGCCGGGTTGTTGTGGGTGTAGCACATGGGAAGCACGAAAGCGGCGATGGAGTCCACCGGATTCGGCTGGTCATGCGATACGTACATGGAGATCTTGGCATAACCAGTGGGCGGCGGGAAATTGACATCAGCTGACCACACTTCCAGCGACAAGGTGTCGCATGCGCCGTTATCGTTCGGCTGCTGCGGGCACTGCGCAGACAGGTTGGAAAAAGCAAATACCGTTAAGATCATCACTGCGAGAAGTAACAAATTTCGTTTCATTTTGTTGCTCCTTACGAATTTTTAATTTAGGGTTTACTTAGACTTTTTGGTGACATTCTTCATTTTGGGAATTCACCAAAAAGCTCAACTCGATTTCCCCCTCCTTCGTTGAAAGGTTACAAAGTCAGTTAGTAGCCTTTTGGTTTTCCTTTCTCACCTCCTCACGTTATAAGGTTACAGAGTTGAGCAAAAGTAATTGGTTTTACCCCTTCCTTTCTTCACCTCCTTTCAAGCAAGGTTAAAGGTTATCAGGTTTAAAGCCATATTTGATGTCATCTCTCTCACTTTCCGTACCAGCATCCCGGCAAAGGTGCGGGCCCGTGTTTGAAAAGATAGTTTACCAGCGTGGTGATATCCCCCACCTCCGGTATGCAGCTGGCATTTCCGTCTGCCGCTTCGGGTATGCAGGATCTGGGTCCGGCCTTAAACAGGTAATTGATCAGAAAGGTGATGTCGCCCACGTTGATCAGGCTGTCGCCGTTGGCGTCTCCGGGCGTGGAGTACCAGCTCATGTACTGCCCGCCCGAACCCAGAAGATACTCGAAGGGGACCACCTGTCCCAGCGGGTTTGACAGAAAGCTATTCCCCTGAGGCGTCATATAGAAGGAACAGCTGCGATCGGTGACGGAGTCCGGAATGCAAAATGCATCTACCCCAAACCTAAACAGGAGACGGTAGTTGGGATTGGCCGGGATGGCAGAATCATGCTGTGCCATCCCAAAAACCCGTATCCACTTGCAATCCGGCTTGCTGGTGTCGGCAGTATCGCCATGGCATTCGATCAATTGAAAATTACTTATCAGAGAACGGACCGTGTCGAGATAGCAATTTCGAACCGGTGTGGGAACCAAACTATCCTTGAAACATGTGGAATCGTGCAAAGTGTCCGGCTGCCAGGTGCAGGTGTCTATTCGCATCATTACGTCTTCTACGGTGATGCTGTCCGTATGAAAATTGAATAGCTCCGGATTCGAGATGGTGATTATGAATTGAAATCCGGCAATCGCAACTTCATTCTTCAAATACACCCCGAATTCACCAAAGTGACCCGGGTAAACTGTGTTGTAATGGATCTCAACCCAAGCAAGCGTATCTACCTCGGCAACCGCAATATCACCCGCCAGGCACATGAAGATAAAGGTTACACAAAGGAGGATAAGAGCCTTTCTGAGGTCTTGTCTTATCATTCCCCTCTCCTTCTTATAAAGGTTACCTAACCAACTAACACCTCTGTACCTTTATCTATCTGCCTCTTTGCCTATTCCTCCTTTCGACAGGAATCAGCCAGCCAGACAAAGTCCTTTTACGTCTGTTTTAATTTTATGTTTTTTGATTATACTGACAGCCCCAACAACCCTTTTCCCGTAAAACCTATCTCTTACTTTGTCAAGTCAGATAATTTATCTGCACATTCTCCGAACTTTTACTGGTGTGCTATTTCATTTGATTTCAAGTTATCTGACCCAATGAGAGCGTTGGCGTCTTTCCTTTTTCAAGTATAATATAACACCTCACTTTGCTTTGTCAACAGAAAAATTCAACTTTTTTAAAAAAAATTGACCCGATTCAAATAACAATAAAAATCACATCTTTTCCCAGTTACAAAATTTGACCCACCCAACGCTGAATCTCATATAAGGCAAGAAATATGCCAGCCTCGTTTGTATCCTTTATATCAATTCGAAAAGTCTAGAAGAGTAAGGGACGATTGCTCTATTTAATACTGGTGCAATCAGTTAAGCAGGCATATCAATCGAAAGCAATCTACTTTAACAATTGTTTTGTGCTCCAAGAAGATCAAAACCAGGGGACTGAAGAAGCAATCCATTGTAAATCAATAGATTGCAATAAGGATTCAGGAATTATATTAGGCATTATTCCTGAATAATACCGAAAAACAAAAGGTGGTTCCTTCTACAACTGTAACTACTACAATTACTTATCATGAGAATATGAATTTTTATGCGATTACAGACAGAAAATAACCGGAGCAATTCCGGGTTTATACCCGTATGCAAGTCAATTCAGAAAAGATGCAAACAGATACTTGCTTGCTGTAGCAAATTTTACCTCTAACGGTTTGGCGATTTAATTGGAAAACTTTGGATTTTACTGCGGACTTTGGTATCTACCACAGGGAGCATACCGGCAGACGGTTGACACTGAACGATTAAATCACCCTCCGATTCTAAGAGGGGAAAGAATGGTTTCATCCAATGGCTCAACTTCCAACAGGGTGAATTGCTCAACCGAATCCGTCCAAATCCTTACCGGAAGAGTTGTCAGATTCTCTCTGTCGGAATACTTCGCGCAGATCCTAGCTGCCCAAGTCTCATTCTCCGGACTACATTCTCCCAGAAGAAGCGCATAGCAGCTTTTGCAGTCGTGAGCGGTGAATTTCAGCTCGGTGGCATAAGAAACCGCCAATAAAATCTCATTCTCCTTTTGATCTCTTCCCGCGATCACCTTGGCTCCGGTGGGGAGGCGGAAGTGACGTCCTATTTTCAGGAGGTTGATGTGCCTTAAGGAATCTTCCTTATATATAAAGGAATCTATGATCTTCTGGGCAAAGTTCTGATCGGTTAAAAGACACCCACCTGCCGGGGTGGGGAATTCCCTTATATCTAAACTTTTTGCCAACTCCAGCTGCGGCTTTCGTGATCTCCCCTGAAAATCGAAAAGTTTCCCTCGATCGATCTTCCCCTCTTTTTCCGCTAAAGTTGGTGCTAAGAGCTTAGCCGAAAGAGGACGTAGTACTTTTTCATTCAAATTCGATTCCCTCTCGATTAAGTCCATGGCTTCTCTTCTTTGAGACATGGGCCTCTCGCCCAAGACTTCACCGGTGAAAACAAAATCCGCCCCCTCCTTTTCCATGATTTCCCGGGCTTTGGAAAATAGATATATGCGGCAGTCTATGCACGGATTCATGTTCTTCCCGTACCCGTGCCGGGGATGCTTGACTATTTGAATATAGTCCTCCCCTCCATAAATTCGGCGCAGAGGCACCCCCAACTTTTCGGTCACCGATTGGGAAAAGCATTTCCCCTGGCTATCGCAGGTGCAGAAGGGCGTTTTCATATTGAGTGCCACCACCTCAATGCCCAGATCCAGCATCACCTTTAAAGCCAGGATACTGTCCAGCCCGCCTGAGATCAGCCCAATGGCTTTGGTTTTGTTCATAACGACTTTTGGATTATTCAAATCAGGATTTTATTTCGATTCACACCTAATGATTTGGCATACACCAAATGAGATCAACCTGCAATGAGTGTTGCGAAACTAATCCGCTTTACGAAGACCATCTACGTATTAAAACCATTCATATATTTTTGACAACATTATCTTGACCCTTGCCCCTTGACCCTTAAAACCGTGTATCGGGTGGGGGCAAAAAAATCCTCCGTCTCCATTTATCTACCTGAGAGGGGGGCAGGAACTCAGAGTAGAGTAGAATGGGACGGAGGAAAATATCATGTCCACATTCTATATGACGAGTCAACCCGGTTTTTTATTTTGCATTTTATCCTTTAAAAAACCTTTTCCCTATTCCGACAGGAGTTGATCTATCCGGTTCAAGACCTCCGTGCCATCCCACTCCTTTCCCCCCACCACTTTCCATTTTACTATACCCTTCTTGTCCAGAAGGAACGAGGTGGGGATTCCCCGCACCCAGTATCTCCCGCCCATATCCCCGTCCGGATTCAATAGAATAGGAAACTCCATTTGATTTGCGTTCACAAAGGAAGCCACTTTATCTCCGGCAGTTCTGTCCAGACTGACTGCCAGTATCTCAAAGTCGGGGCCTTTCCGGACCTGGTACAATCTCTTCAATGCGGGAATCTCTTTTTTGCACGGACCGCACCAGCTCGCCCAGAAATTCAACAGCACCACCTTGCCCCTGAAATCGCCCAAGTTAACCGGAGAGCCGTTCAGGTTTTGCAAGGTGAACCCCGGAGCTGTAAAACCCTCCTCGGGTGATTCTTTGATGTTCTGGTTTGTCCGGGTTTCAGCGTTTTCGGTACCGGGATTGGTCTTCTCTTTCTTCTTGCATCCTATCAAAAAGACGCTGATTATTACCACCACAGTTAAAGGGTAAATCCACCTTCTGTTGATAAGGTGCAAGTCAAAACTCCTTCACCGGAAACCGAAAATCCCGGTTCTGCCGGTCAATGCGCGGCATTTTAGAACGAACCCCGCCTGTGGCGGGGTTCGAAACAAAAAAACCGGTTGGGCTAAAATCAAACTCGATTGTTCCAAAATCAGAAGGGGTTACGATTATCCGGTTATTTCTTCTGAGCAGCCGTTTCCTTTTTGGCAGCCCCCTCTTCTCCGATCCCCTTGATCACCGGAATAGACAGTCTGAATTTGCTGTTATTAACCTTTGATTTACCTTCGATGGTGATGGTTTTCCGGAACTGCTCCTCCTCCCTTTCCCTGGTTAATTCCACTTTGAGTTTGGTATCGTCTCCGGGTTTCAGGTCGGTATCGGACAATTCCACTTTTTTGAAATAATCTGGAGGAAATGCTACCACCTGGAGCTCCATCTCCTCCTGACCCTGGTTGATTATCTCGGTCTCCAGCTTGGGTCTTCGCTTCTTCTCGATGGGACCGAAATCCAATTGGTAAGGCTGGACGGCTAACTTGAGAACCGAATCGGTCGGCTCCACCGCGTCCACCTTAAAGGATATACTCACCCCGCCGACGACGGTGTCGTTGGTGGTAACCTTGGCGCTTTTGCTGACCGTGCCCTTGTTGCTCCCCGTAGTGAAGATCAATTCTATCCATGTGCTGTCACCGACAGCCAGCTCCGATTTCATAAGCGGAGCCTTGGTGCATCCTCAGCCGGGTTTGACGTTTTCGATCTTCAACGAGTCGGTGCCCACGTTTTTGACCAGATAATAATGGCTGACCGTGCTTTTGGTGGGGGCATAGCCGAAATCAAAAGTGGTTTCCGGGATCAACAGTTTTGGTGAGCCGGCGAAAACGTTCTGTATAGCGCTGCTGACAAAAAATAGAAAGACGAAAAAAATCACCAACCCCATTACTCTCTTCATTCGCTCCTCCGTGGTTAGTTGTCCGTAAAATCCATGGTATGACCAATATAACTTAAATCTACCTGTTGTCAACTCTTTTATATAAGAGATTTACGGAAATTTGTTTGACTTTTTTGATTCTAAAAAAAACTTATTGATATTTTTGAGAGCAGAAAAATGAATTTCCAACATAAAACCGGATATTTCTATAAATGACCATCCCTTTCTTATGTTAAATCTTCGACAGCATGTCATCATACTTTAGAGCATCATAACCTACAGAAAAACAAGATGGTTTAAGAGGAGATTCTTTATGTCGGAAAGATCAAGCTGCTTCAACTGGCAGGAGCTGCCTTAAAGTATTTGCCTTTGAATCGCAAAGATACGTTCACCAAGCTGATCAAAACCGGCACCTCCACCAATGGTCCAATAACAGCGGCAAAGGCAACTCCGGAGTCTATTCCAAACACAGCCACTGCCACTGCGATGGCGAGTTCAAAGTTGTTGCTGGCGGCAGTGAAGCTAATGGTGGCAGTCTTAGAGTAATCTGCCCCAATCTTTTTGCCCATCCAGAAGCTGACCATAAACATAACCACAAAATAGATACATAAAGGTATCGCAATCCGGACGACGTCGAGCGGGATTCTTACGATCAGCCCCCCCTTAAGACTGAACATCACCACAATGGTAAAAAGCAAAGCTACTAGTGTAATGGGACTAATTTTCGGGATAAACTTCTTATCGTACCAATCTTTGTTTTTGAATTTGATGAGAGAGAAACGGGTTATTACCCCGGCAATAAAAGGAATCCCCAAGTAGATAAACACGCTTTTGGCGATCTGTCCCATGGTGACGTCCACCACGCTCCCTTTCAAACCTAACTGAGCGGGCAGGACGGTGATGAAGATATAGGCATATAGACTATAGAATAATACTTGAAAAATGCTGTTGAAAGCAACCAGCCCGGCAGCATACTCTCTATTGCCCTTGGCCAAATCGTTCCACACAATAACCATGGCTATACATCGCGCCAGTCCGATCATGATCAAACCAACCATATATTCCGGGTAGTTATGTAAAAAAACGATAGCCAAAACAAACATCAAAATCGGTCCGATAATCCAGTTTTGGATCAAGCTCAATCCCAGAACCTTCCAGTCGCGGAAAACATCTCCCAACTCTTCATATTTTACCTTGGCCAAAGGAGGGTACATCATTAAAATCAATCCAATGGCGATGGGAATATTTGTGGTTCCGATCTGAAAGCGATGGATAAAAGAATCTATATGGGGAATGAAGTATCCCGCCCCCACCCCAACGGACATAGCCAGAAAAATCCACAACGTGAGAAAACGATCCAAAACTGTCAACTTCTTTGTAATGCCATCAGACATATCCAATTCCCCTTTCAATTATCCTTATTTGAATCGTCAATGAAGTCTCTGACGATCTTTGGCATCTATCATTTTTTGCCCTATTTGCATGTTTCCCTGAAACTCCCTCTTCAGCCTTTAAGCATCATTCATTCGCACAACTTCCGAATTTCTTGGTTTATTAAATAATCGATTAAAAACCGAAGTCAAAGTAGCGAATCGAGAATTACCAAAAAATATCTGAAGCCCTATTGCCAGAAGAAAAAAATCTCTGATCAGAAGAATAGCTCCCTCTTTTTTGCCTTGAGGATCAGTGGAGAAACAGCCGCAGTTCATGTCCAATCCCCGCAAGAAATTCGCCGATAGAGCAATGATGAAGGAGACCAAGAGCAAGGAAAGTATAGCAGATGAGCTTTCGACAAATATTCCCCCAATCACAAATATCCCACAGATCAACTCCACCCAGGGCATTACTATGGTAAAGATATTAATTAGGCTGTGAGGCAAAATCTTGTAGTTATAAACTATTTGAGCAAACTGCTCCGGATGGGCTATCTTGTCCAGACTGGCGTAAATGAAGATACCTCCCAGAATCAACCTGAAGAACAAAATGGTGTATTGACTATTGATTATGCTTTTCAGATTTCTCCACATTTTATCTCTAGGGATTCTCTCCTTTATCGATAGGCAGCCCTGCTTTTTCCCATTCTGCCCATCCCCCAAAAAAGACTTTAAGATGTTGGTATCCTTCGTCTCTCAGTACCCGGGCTAGTAACAAACTTAACTCACATTCAGTTCCATCACAGTAGGCAAGTATGGTTTTGTCTTTTGGGATTTTTGGAGCTATCTTGGGATAGAATTCATCGAATTCTTCATAGGGTAAGTTTAATGCTCCCTTTATATGCCCCTGCTTGTAGTCAAATTCCAATCGTGCATCTAAGAAGATGGTATTTGACGATTGAAACTCCATCATTGCCTCGCTCAAGGTTATGGCTTGAGGATCACCTTTTTGGTAGGAATGGGGAACTATCAAACTGTCCGAAAGTATCTTATTGCTCCAGCTTCCCTTTAAGGATATGCCCCGATCGGAAAAGTTGTTATAGGAAAAAGCCAAAATGGAAGCAAAGATTACAATCCCCACTGCTTTTAAGAATATTGACGCAAAGTCTCGCTTTACGTGCTCGGTTGTTTTTTTATGTCGCAAAACTATCATGACATGAAGACTCTTATCCAATCGCATTTATTTATGCATCTAATGCGCATTTTTCCAACTAATATGCGATAGGAACTCATCTCCTTTGTGTTTTTGTCTTTTCGAGCTATTCTATAGCACTCTTCCATCTACTAATCTTAAAGTCCTTTGAGCGCGCTCAGCCACTCCCGGATTATGGGTCACCATAACAACAGTAATCCCCGTCTGATTGAGTAAATTTAGGTAAGTTACAGTCTCATTCGTCGTATTTGGATCTAAATTTCCGGTCGGTTCATCCGCCATAATTATCTTTGGATTGTTAGCCAAGGCTCTGGCTATAGCCACCCTTTGCTGCTGCCCGATGCTGAGTTCCCGGGGTTTGTGGTTAAGCCTGTCCCCCAATCCCAGTGTCTCTAATAGTTCCGTTGCCCTTTCGGTCTGATTGCCATTATTATTTCCAGCTAAAGATAGGGGGATTTGTACATTCTCCAGAGCAGTCAGGTAAGGTATCAGATTGAAGGTCTGAAAAACAAAGCCTAAGTTTCTCAGTCGAAAAGCGGCTCGTTCTTTGATATCCAAATCATAGATCGAAGCCCCGTCAATGTTGACTTTTCCGACCGATGGGTGAATCAATCCTCCCATGCATAAAAGCAAAGTGGTTTTGCCTGAACCGGAAGGACCCACGATGGAGATGAACTCTCCTTTTTTGATGGAAAGCGAGACTTCATTAAGCGCTACAACGGAATTGCCCTTGCTGTTGTACTTCTTCGAGAGATTCTCTATTTTAATCATCTATATCTCCTGTAAGATTAAAGCCGGGTCCATCTTCGCCGCTTTCCTGGCTGGGAAATAAGAGGCGATAACGCTGACTCCGACGGCAATCAACACCGCCCACACAAAAAGGAGGGGAACCGGCAACACTTTAACATCAGCTATTTGAGGTCCCAGAATCATCCCAGCCAAAGTGCCGAGCAAATACCCAGCCACCCCACCCACCACTCCCAGAATCAACGCTTTTCCAATAAAGATGTAGTATATATTCTGAGGTGATGCACCCATGGCTAACATGGAGCCGATCTCTTTTTTCCGCTCCTCTACATTGGACCACATGTAATTGCCGATGGAGATCCCTCCCACCAGAATTATGATAATCAAAAATATCACGGAGAACTTAGCCATAGTATTATTGGTCTTCACCTGAGTCTGGACAATATGGTTGATGGTGGTGATCTTGGTATCGGGCAGGATATTTCTCAGATTTCCCAAAAGACCCTCGGAGATGGCAGAACAGCATCCCATGATCTCAATAGCATTTATCACCCCTTTTTTTCCTAAGATCTTTTGAGCTGTCCGGAGGTGAATGAAGATTCTACCGTCATCCACGGTTCCGGTTTGGGGGAGTATGCTGGCGACTTTTAATTCAGTTCCCTTGATTTCCAGCGGGGAGCCTTCTTTTAAATTCAATTTCGAAGCGACATCGCTGCCTGTTATGCAGTCATATTCACCCAACGAATCAATAACCTTTCTCTGGAGCTTGGGGTCTTCATATCCGCGACTTGTATTCATGATATTATTGGGATCACAAGCCGCTTGCAGACCCGGATCGGCGAATCCGGAGGTTTGCCATATCGGTTTGGAAGCCAACTCGTTTTTAGGCAGGATGCCGGTTAGAACAAACGAATGTTCTCCTATGTTCATGCGCGCGGATAGTTTGGGAGACATGTTATCCACACCCTTGATCGAGGAACTAGCTATCCGCTCCACGTACTCTTCCGGCATCTCCGGTGCATTGATGTCTGCTGCAAAGTAGTTGTCGATGGTGGTGGTTTGAGGCAAAACCAGTATGTTAGCTCCCAAGTTATCCAGTTGAATGGCTATTGCCTTCTCTGAGGAATTCGAAACGGATTTAACCGCTACTATGACGATTATGCCTAACAGGATGGCGATGAAGCTGGTGAGGAACTGCTTTCTTCTTTCCAAAAGCTCCTTCAGAATGATTTTTCGCAGATTCATTTTTTCTCCTCAACGCACGAATTTGTTCTTGATTGCTTATTTCTTTTTTGGTTGCGGGGGAGGGCATGTCTTACCACTGCCCGGAGGACAACATCCGCTTTTAACGACTTTGGTAGCCGCCTCCACCAAGTTAGTAACCTGTACCTCTCCATCATATTTACCGGTTACCTGACCCTGGGAATTTATCACAAAAGTAACCGGAACCAATGTGTTGGGATCAACTTTCAATTCTTTTATGAAATTTGCTTCTTTGGAATCAGATAAATCCACGTTGATATATTCAGCTTTTCCTCCCAACTGAGTCTCTGCCTGAGAACAACAGGCTTGAATGTCCTTACAGGAAGACATTTTCTTACTGCTGAAACAGAGTATCACCCCTTTACCTTGCTGCATATATTTCAAAGTCTCGGTTTTCTTGGGGGAAGGTATAGCCTGCGCCAGCTCATCCGGGGTGACAACTTTGGTGAAAGCAGCCACAATAGCACTGCTGGGATCGACCAAAAGGGTGAGAGGTATGGGAGCGTTTTGGGTTCCCAGCGTGTTCACGACATCACTGTTGTTCGGGTCCTTGCGGTCAACTTTGACGACTTCAAAATCCTTTTTGTTCTTTCGGGCATATGCATCCAAGTTTTTCTCCATGGTTTCACAATCCGCATTTCCCGCTTCATAGAAAAAAAGACAGGCAAATTTTCCCGCTGAAAGCGCCTGCATCAAACTCTGCGTAGCTTTAGAGGAATTGGCTTGTAACTGAAGAACTTGAATCGGTGTTGCGGGCTTCTGATTCTGCGTTTGTGCCTGAACGCAGCCATTCTCCTTGTTCCAGAAGTTCAAATTGAAAAAAATCATTGCCATTACTAAAACCCCGATAATACCATAACCCCATCTATTTCTGGTATGGGTTCGCATTTCCTTCTCCTTTCCTTGAAAATTACTGTTTACTCGATAAATTTTCACTTGTTACCGGAACGGTAAAGCGACTACTGTCTGGATCACTCAACTCCAAGGTAATCGACTTGGTTAACGTTGCATTTTCCGCTTCCCTTTTAAGCTTGACCTTCAGTTTCACCTCCTCGGAAGGTTTAATCGTTTTATCTGAAAGCTTCGCTTTCACCAACTCACTAGGAGTAGCCACTATTTTTATTCCCAAATTTGTGGTTGTAATATTTCTAATCTCAACTTCCATTTCTGGACTTTCAGCCAAATTGACAGATGTGAAATCCAAGCGGTTTGGCGAAATCTGAACGGATAAGTTACTATCCGGTTTTGGCATTACATCCGCCGCGATCCAAACCCAAGTTATCGAATCGATGGAATCATTGGAAACGACTCGAGTCGATTTTTGTATATTATGTGTAGCTTTACCTGAACTAAAAATTATCTCTAATCTCGCGCTGTCACCGGCAGCCAGCTCCTTTTTCTCCAGCGGAGCCTGGGTACATCCTCAACCGGGTTCGACCTTTAAGATTCTTAAAGTGTCGCCCCCAATGTTTTTAATCCAGAAGGTATGCGATACACGACTCATCTGAGGTGTTCTTCCGAAATTCCAGAGAGTTTCGGAAAACGATATCTTCGGCGGTCCTGCCTTGCTGTGAGGTAAAAAAAGAATCGAACCGATAACCATAACCACAGCCAATGCCAGACCGAGATAAATCCATCTTGTCATACTGGGATTTCTGGTTTGTTTCTCGCGATTCCCGTGATTCTTTGTCTTGTTGCGTTTTTTTGACACCTGTTGTCCTCTAAAGAAGATAGTTTAGTCAGGTCTATTTCATTGCCGCACTCAGACACTTGGGTTTCTTTCCGTTGGCAAAACCAACCACGCAAATGTCGCGATCTCTAAGCTGCAATCTTCGTCTCAACTCCTCTTCGTCTTTAAGGAACTCTGCACCGGAAAGTTGATCCTTTATCAGCTTGAAAAGTTGGCGATTGAAAGTTGAATCTTTCTTTAGAGGAGTATAATAAACCCAGGTACCTCTTCTTTCCCCTTCCACCAGTTTTGCGTTCTTCAGGATATTTAAGTGTTTAGATACCTGATATTGAGGAAGCTTTAGAGCATCCACGAATTCACAGACACAAATTTCACCATCCGTAATTGACAACAATCTCATGATCCTCAAACGAGTTCTGTCCGCTAAAGCCTTGAAAACCTCCGGGTAATTATCCATATTCCTTTTCCTTTCTGTATGCCTATATGCCTACATCGGCATATAATATAACCTAATTACGTTTCTTGTCAAGCTTCTTTTGGGCTATTTGGGAAATATTTTGAAGGTTGTGGTCAAAATCTTGATGATACTATACTAAGATAAGGGGCTCGATACCATATCTTACGCAAACGAAATCATTTCTGATATAATGCTTCATTGGTTCTTTAACCCTGTAGGGCATTCGGGCAAATCTCCAACCAGGGGAAAAGGGGATTATTAGTAAACCGTTCACAGGTTCTCGCTTAGTTCTAAAACCTTTTTCTCGATGATATCTCTTGTTTCTCTGAAAGCCCGGATCGGTTTCCCTTGGGGGTCGGCAATATCCCATTCTATTCTTTGCTTTGCCGGAACAAAGGGGCAAACGTCGCCGCACCCCATGGTGATGACACAGTCAAAAGCCTTCTCGCTTATTTCCTCAAATCCTTTCGATCTCTGCTTGGAAATATCAATGCCCACTTCTTTCATCACCTCTATTGCAGTCTCGTTCACTTTGCTTGAAGGTTTTGAGCCGGCACTATAAACTTCGATTCTGCCTTGAGCCAATTTTCTGGCAAATCCCTCCGCCATCTGACTGCGACAGGAATTTTCAATACATACGAATAATATCCTTTTCATGTGGCAGTCTTGGATAAAAGATTTATATTGAACGGATTCACCGCGATCGGACTAGCTATCCTTGAACAACGAGACAAAAGAGTTCACTTTAAGCGACATTAATCGATCAGAACCAGACCGCTATAGTGCCAGAGCTGGTCATAGGATTTCACCACTTCCAGCTGGTAGCCCAAATTGGCTAATGTGGTATAAACGTCTATGCCGCAGGCTTCCATGGAGGGGCGACCCAGCTCCTCGAATTTGCAGGGCTGGCTGGTGTCGCAGATTTTGCAGATATTACAGGGTCCGGAAGCCATGGCAAAAGCCTTGTAATAGCCGTCTAAAAATATCTCTCTTTCCAGGGATGCGATCTTTCGCCTCATCTCCCGCCTTCTTCTTCTCTCCTTTTCCTTTTGACCGGGTGGGACGTCAAACGTCATGATCAAAGCCCGGGAATAATATTCGAGCATCTTCCGGGTATAATCGGGCGTGGGAGAAAACGGCGGGCAAGTCAAGCAAGTGCCGTAACGTCCGCACCCGTATTGGCATTTCAGCCGCACCCATTCCGCCACCACCACGTTCTTGGGATGTATCAGCTTCACCCACCCGGCTTTAAACTCTTCTGCTTTTTTGATATATTTTTTCATTTTTTCATTTCCTGCTCCTGGGAGGATGTTATCATCCATCTCATAGCCGTGGGATGATAACATCCCACGGGGAGCATAGAGTTACGAACATGGACATCCGCGACGAACTGCGAACCTTTGTTACTTTCCATAACATTGTATAAATTTCCTTAATGACCTATCATAAGTCTTTTCCGCATCTGCCGGGAAAAAACAGGCGGGGAGCTGTTTCATCCGCCAGTGATAGTCGATGCATGCGCAACATATACCCTTGCGGCTGCACGGCTCGTATGTGCAGCTGCATCTTTTCATGTTTTTTTCTTCGTTACAAATTCTTTCTTTCATATCTTCTCCTCCACCAGTTCGGTCCGATGTTCTGTCGTCACAAACCAGCTTCTCTTAAGCCGTCACATAACTAACCCTAAAATTATAACCACCAGGGCGAGGATAAGCAAGGCATTTTGCAGACCCAGCCGGTCGACGAAACTTCCCAGAAACGGGGCAAAGAGGGCGAACACCAGATTCCCCACCATGTTCTGCACCGACAGCATAGTGGCTCTGACATCGGACGGGCATAACCGGTTGAGAAGAATGGTATTACGATAAAAGAGTTAATTGTGATTTCCTTTCTTATCTCCCTCTCCGTTGCATGAAGAGGGGGATAAAGGGGGTGAAGTCAGAAGACCTTCACCGAAATACCGGTAACCTCTTGTGCTTTTTTCGCTATTTGGCTCAATTTATCTTTAGTTACCAAAGTTAAACCGGAGTCAGCCGTAGGCCGGTCGATGGAATAGATTTGCACCTCTTTAGGTTTTATATATTTGATCCTTTCGATCCATTCATTTACTTCCCTCTCTTCTGTATTATCTACTCCTCCTTCTACAAAAATGCTCTGGATGATTATATCTTTCACTTTTTTCAGATTTTCCACCACCTTCTCCAATCGTATCTGTGCCTGGGGACGATTCAGCTCCCGAAAAATCGCTTCGGTCCCGCAGTCCAGCTTCATGATCCGAACGTCCAATTTATTCAGTCCGGATAAGACTCTGGGATTGTCCAGACAGGTCGAATTGGAAAGGATGGCCAATTTGGCACCAGGAGCGTATTTTTCTTTTGCTTGGCGGGCAACGTCAACCATCTTATCAAAATCGGGATGCAGGCACGGTTCACCGTTGCCGGAAAAAGTGATATAGGCAACCGGATTCCGGTTGGTCTCAAGCCAGCTCTCCAGCGCCTCTTTAACCTTTTGAGCCGAAGGAAAATCGGACAAGTGAGCAGTCGCATCAACCGTATGCGCTTTGGTCCAGCCGTAATGACAATAAAGACAGTTGAAGGAACACAATTTGTATTCAGTGGGTAGAAGATTTATCCCCAAGGAGGATCCGAGTCTTCTCGAATTGATGGGACCGTAGATAATCCCCTCTTTTAATTTTAAAGTTTGCATTTTCACCTCCCGAAAGAAAAGGCTTAATTTCCAATTTACATATACTCAAACGATTGTCAATATTTCAAATAAAAACTTAAATTCACTGATTTCCCATTGACTTTTTTGATTGGTGTAGTATATTACGAATAGATTAGTTTCAACTATAAAAAAGAATAACAGTGGTTCTCTCTTTAACCTAAAGGAAGATTAAAGATGAGAAGAAAATGTCTATTTTTTTGTGGTACGTTAGCTTATCTGCTTTTGTCATTATCCCCCTCCTCAGTTCATTGTATAACGATCCAGGATTACAGAGTGAACTCGGACACCTCTGTAGGCATAGCCCAGTATTATACAGACATCGCATTTGATTCTCTGGGCAATTTTGTGATAGTTTACAGTGATCGGGGATTTGACCATGACTTCCGCAAGATATTGTTTCAGCGATTCGACTCGCAAGCTAATCGTCTTGGCGGCCCGGTGTTGGTCTCAGATACCACTATACGTTACAATGATAATCCTGCCATAGCAATGCATCCATCCGGCAGTTTTGTTATCTGCTGGGGGTCTAACACAGGAGGAACTGATTTCAATTCTGATGTCTGGATTCAGAGATTCGATCCATCGGGTAATTCTTTAGGTCCTCGTCAGCAGGTGGATGTAGACCTACCGGATACAACTGGACAGGTGACAGTAATTGATTACACACCTGCCATAGCTATGGATAGACAAGGTAACTTCATAGTAATATGGGCAAGACAGGATTCCATTGGATGGAATGTCTATGCTCAACGTTTTTTTGCTTCTGGGGCGAGAATAGGGAATAACTTCTTAGTAAGCGACTTTCCGGGGAGTGATTATGACTATTGTGAGTGGGAGGTTTATGAACCAAGGTTGGCTTTTAATCCGGCGGGCTATTTTGTAATCTGCTGGTATGGCTGTATCCATTGTCCCACCAGAAGTCCTGGAGTCTGCGCCGCCCGTATTTACAATCCCAACGGAGAACCGGTTACCAAAGTTATTCCTCTTTTTAACCCTTGCTCCTCTAAATGGGCATTTGGCAGCTACCCGGATGTAGCGGGCAATCCTCAAAACAACTTTGTGGTAAGCTCTGATGTCAATACTATTACTTGGAGCTATCCCCATCATGCAGTGATGGTTCAAACCTTTGATACGCTGGGAAATCCGGTTGATACGGGCAAGATTGTCAATGACGTTTTAGACCTGGGGAGTATATGGTTTGTATCCAGGGTAGCAGTGGATGATTCGGATGGATATGTCGTCTTATGGAATGATGCTCGATACGTAAATCGTAACCTCTGGGCACAGAGATTTGACTCTTCTGGTCAATCCGTAGGACAAAACTATCGCCTCAATCTCTCTCCCGGGTCACTAAATAGCTCAGATGGTGAGTCTGGAAATTGGAATATGTACGATTTAGCTATTCATCAAAACACAGTGGGGATAGCCTGGGTCGATTTTAGAAACTACTCGGTATATGATGCAGACGTCTATGCTAAGCTTTTAGACTTGGACAAAATTGGTTTTTACCTACGTGGAGATGTAACTTTAGATGGGAGTATAGACATTGGAGATGTGATTTATCTGATAAATTATCTCTTCAGAAATGGCTGGGGGATTATCCCAGAGTGGATTGGTGATGCCAGTTCAGACGGGAATGTAGACATAGGGGATGTAGTCTTTTTGATCAACTACCTCTTCAAAGGGGGTCCTCCACCTGAACCTACCTGAAAACTTCCTTTGTTTTCGACGATGGTTATCGAAGAATGTCCTCGTTTTTTATGATTCATTACCCGTTTCTCATTCCCATCAAGCAATATCGGTAATGTGATCTAATTCCCCCAAATAGCACATCTTCAATATAGTATGGGATCATCCCCTTTCTTTTAATGCCCATAGTTACTCCAATATCAGTTAATATCCACAACCCCCCTAATTACCCCACCATAACCTACATCGTTTCAATAAGTTATCTAATCATCTCAACTGATATACTTTTCGATCAGCTACGGCACTCTTTTTGCCATTCTGAGAAAGCGAAAAGTCTTTAGGAATTAGCTGGAAGGAGACAAGATGCTGACCAAGATAAGAAAAATCGTACAAAGTTTGTTCCCCCAAGGAGAAAAAGGGGTCACCCTGTTGGAAGTGGTGATCAGCATGGCCATCTTTTCCACCGGGCTTCTGATGATGGTCCCCATGATCGTCACCGCGCAAAAGGGAAACATATTCGCCAACGGAACCACCAAAGCCGCTCATCATATCCAGGCGAAGATCGAGGAGATCAAAAACACCCATAACTTTGCTTCAGGATATGACCATCCCGAGGGGATGACCCGAAGGTGGACCGTGGAAGACGTCAACTCCTTTTTGAAAAGAGTAACCTTGGAGATGGTGTGGCTGGATAAAGACAGTCTGGAACATCATAACGTTACGGTAACTTATGAATCGCATAACTAATAAAATCAGGAAGATGAAGATGAAAAAACATGGTTCCAAAACAAGCGTTGTTTTGTGTTGTTTCCACCGGAGAAAAGAAAAGGGATTTACCTTGCTGGAGCTTCTGATCGCCCTTCTGATCAGCGGGGTGTTGGTCACCGCCGGTTACGGGGTATATATCAACCAGCACGAGGGATGGATCATCCAGGAGCAGATCACCACCATGCAGCAGAACGCCCGCGCAGCCATGCACGAGCTGGAGACCAAGATCCGGATGGCGGGTTACAAACTGCCGGGCGGTTTCGAACCCATCTATGCCAAAAACTCCAATCCGGATACCATCACCATACTGTTCAAAAGCGAGTCCGACTGCGACGCCCCCATCGAGCACTCCATGCCCCAGCCCAGCTCGGAGCTGAGGTGCGACGGGCACGATATTAGCTGTTTCCTCGAAAACACCTGGGCTTACATCTATGATCCCTTTGCCGATACGGGGGAGTTCTTTTACATCACCCAGGTTCAGACCTCGTCCAGTCACATCCAGCACAACACCACGGATCTCTCCCGGTGTTACCCCCAGGGGAGTATCGTGGCCTACGTGGACATGTTCAAGTTTTACATCGACAAAACCGACACCACCCATCCCAATCTCATGGAGCGGCACGTGCTTGAGACCCCGGTGGTGTATGCGGAGAATATCGAGGATCTGCAATTCAGATACGGTCTGGCCAACGGGGTGTACGTTGACGTTCCGCCGGCGGCATCGGTGGTCCGGGAGGTGATGATCTCGCTGACCGCCCGCACCGACAAAAAGGATCTGCAGTTTGCAGGCCAATACCGAAGGAGGAGTTTAACCTCGGACGTCAAGATAAGAAACCTGGGATTGTGATAAAAGTCTATTCAAACCAGAACCAGAGAAAGGAAAAACCATGCTGAAAAAACTGAAAAACGAAGAAGGATTTACCCTGCTGATATTTCTCTCTTTGCTTTTGATGTTGACATTAATTGGGGTCGCCGCGGTGATGACCTCCACCACCGATGTGAACATCGCCGGAAATGATCTTAAGTCCATAAACACCTTCTATTCGGCAGAAGCGGGATTGGAGAAAGCCATAGCTCAAATCCGAGCGCATTATACCTCCGGTGCCACCGGACCGCCTAATCCGCTCCCCTCCGATTCTTTTGATCTGGGCAACACCGCCATAATTTACAGCACGGTGGACAACGGTGCTGCCACCTTGGAAACCCTGACCGTGGGAGCATACAAGGGGCTTTACGCTATGGTGAAAAGCTTCACCATCACCTCCCGGGCAAAAGACCAGGGGACCCAGACCGAGACCAAGATCGAATCGGACGTAAAGGACGCGCTGGTGCCTATCTTTCAGTTTGCCGTCTTTTACGAACAGGATTTGGAGATTCTGCCCGGTCCTAACATGACCTTAGGTGGAAGGGTGCACAGCAACCATGATCTCTACCTGGGATCACGCGCCTCGCTTCAATGTGACTCCTGGACCACGGCTGCGGGGGACATCTATCACGGAAGGAAGGACAATCCATCCGACGACATGACCGGTGACGTGACCATCAAGGACCGGTACGGTACTTACCAGAGTATGAAGAACACCGATGGAACCTGGCTGGATTCCAATGATCCGGCTTGGGTCTCCAGCTCCTTGAATCGGTGGGGGGGAAAGGTTCAGGATCAATCCCACGGAATGACCGAGCTTAACCTCCCGGTGGTCGTCTCCGGCGATCCCATCGACATGATCAAAAGAGCGAGCGGCGGCAACACCGACAGCTACGAAAACACGGCGGGGTTGAAGATCGTGGACGGGCAGGTGCTGTATAAAAATGCCAGCGACGTGTGGGTAGACGTGACCTCGACTTTCACCAGCACCTCCATTCTCACCACCAACAGTTTCTACAATTACCGGGAGGGCAAGACGGTGACCGCCTACGACATCGATATTTCCAAGCTGAATACCAGCGGGTATTACCCCCGCAATGGAATCCTGTATGCCTCTCGAAACCTGGTGGCGGGAACCCAACAGGCGATCCGGCTGAAAAACGGAGCGGAATTGGCATCGCCTTTGACCGTGGCAACGAACAATCCTTTATATACCTTGGGAAATTACAACAGCGTTAACAAGAAAGCATCTGCTCTTTTCACCGACGCCTTAACCGTCTTGTCTACCAACTGGAGCGACGCCAACAGTGACAAATCCTTGAGCAACCGGGTAGCAAACAACACCACGGTGAATGCTGCATTTCTCACCGGGAACAGCCAGACTACCTTATCGCATTATAACGGAGGGCTGGAGAATCTGCCCCGGTTTTTGGAAACGTGGAGCGGCAAAACTTTTACCTACAAGGGTTCCATGGTGGACTTGTGGTTCAGCGAACAGGCAACCGGTGCCTGGGTTTACGGAAGCCCGCAATACGAGGCGCCCAACCGGAGTTGGTCTTTCGATACCGACTTTCTCAATCCGGCCAACCTTCCGCCGGGCGTGCCCCAGATCAACACGGTTTTGAAAGTCAGCTGGGTGCAGAGGATAGTCAGCCAGTAACGGAAAACACCTCCTCTTAAGACCTACTTGCCCCAACAAGAACAGGGGAGATTTGAAAATCTCCCCTGTTTTGTTTTTGTGTACATTCTAACTTGGAGAAACCAAATCAACCTAATCTAACTCTTCCCAATATCCTGAAAAACCCTCTCTTCCCCAACCTCACCAGCTTCTCGCCTGTTACGGAGACTTTCAGGTTTTCATCATCGACTCTTTGATTATCGATATATAAACCACCCTGCTTGATCAACCGTCTTACCTGGCTGGTCGACTCCGCGCAGCCGGCTTTTACCAAATAGTGGCCAATCCAGATTTCGGCTTCGTCATATTCTACCTGTATCACCGGTATATTTTCCGGCAGTTCCTTTTTGGAGAATACCCTCTCAAACTCCTCGCACGCCTTGTCCGCTTCTTTCCGGTCGTAATACATCCGTACGATCTCTTTTCCCAGTCTCTTCTTCAAGATCATGGGATTTGTCTGGTTCCCATCCAGGTCTTTTTTGATTTGTGTTAGTTCTTCGGAGGAAACGTCCGTCACCAGCTCGAAAAATTTGTATATCTGCTCGTCCGGGATGGACATGATCTTGCCGAATATCTCTTTTGGTGGCTCTGCTATACCGATGTAATTACCCAATGATTTGGACATTCGCTGTTGACCATCCGTCCCCACCAGAACCGGCATGGTCAAAATCACCTGAGGTTTCTGTCCGTACAGCTCCTGAATGGTCCTGCCGGCTAAAAGATTGAATTTCTGCTCGGTGGCGCCGATCTCTATGTCGGCTTTTATCATCACCGAGTCGTAAGCCTGCATCAATGGATAGAAAAGCTCGTGAATGCTGATGGGAATTTGCTCTTTGTACCTTTTAAAGAAATCGTCCCTTTCTAACATCCGGGCTACGGTGAAATTGGATGCCAGCTTCATCACCTCTTCAAAGCTCATCTTGCTGAACCACTCCCCGTTGAAATGAACCTCGGTTTTGGATTTGTCCACCACTTTGAAAAACTGCTCCTGGTAGGTTTTGGCGTTTACTTTGATCTCGTCCATGGTAAGCTGGGGCCGGGTCTCGGAACGTCCGGAGGGATCGCCCACCATGCCGGTGTAGTCCCCGATGATCAAAATCACCTGATGACCCAATTCCTGAAACTGCCTGAGTTTTCGCAGACAAACCGTATGCCCCAGGTGAATGTCCGGGGCAGTGGGATCGAATCCCTGTTTCACCTTCAGGGGCTTGTTCTCCCGGATGCACGTTTTCAGCTTGTCGATCAGTTCCTCCTCCGGGATGATCTCCACCGTCCCTCTTTGGATGACCTTTAACTGTTCCTCCAGGCTCAACATTCCGCCTCCATTGGCTGAGTGAATGATCCAACCATCCAGATTACCGGCTCAAAGATCAAATCGGTTATTATATAAATTTAAGTCCCGTCAAAAGCAAGTTATTTTCTTCCAATTCAGGGAATAGGCGACATTTATTTGAATATCAGGACAGGGTTGAATGCCCTTTCCTTCGACCCTGAGGTCTCAGGACCGAAGGGCAGGGTGAATTCCTTCAGGATGAACCCTGTCCTATGATGACAAAGCGAGACTTCTCTTAGGGCGGGAATTTCCTAAGGGTCTCCGTTGTCCCGCCTCTTTCAGCTTTTGTTGTGTCTGGACCTCCCAAACAGAAGGATGTCTGCCCTCAGTCCCAACATACAAAAGCAAAAATCCCCCCCGCAGAATACGGGGGGGACTTTTGATCGTACTTTACTCTTTGGAAAACAGATCACGGATCACAGCATTTGGGAACGGGTCCGTTCTTGAACAAGTAGTTGATCAGGACGACGACGTCTCCTACGTCGATATTCCCATCACAGTTGGTATCACCCTCGATGAACGGAACCGGCGCCGGTCCATGCTTGAACAGGTAGTTGATCAGGTAGACTACGTCACCGATATCCACCACTCCGTCGCCGTTGGGAATATTCACATCGCCGCGGTAATCCCACGGGCTGATGTGAATGGCATATTCCGCCTCGGTGAAGACCGGAGAGACTCCGTTCCAGGTCCTGTACCTTGGCAAGAACTCATCCGGGAAGTTTTGATGGTTGAAATCGTAGCAATCGCCCGGATAATCGGGCAATGCCCAGACTCCGCCCGGACTGGGTGAAGGCTGCATCACCGAGTAGATGTCATGCGAGACGTTCCCGGCATCGTTGTGCGTGGGAGCCGGATGCCCCGGCAAGTGTTGTATGATCATGCCGTTCCCTACCCGACCCGGCATTCCCATCTCCGCAGCGTCGAAGTATGGATCGGAGAAGGCGATCTGGGACTGCTGCGAGTTCACACCCGCCACGGTGACGTAATGCCCGCCGCAGCGGTACCAGTCTCCGCTCCCGGCTGGGTCCTCAAACCAGAAGCCGAGAAGCAGTATGACGTCCTCAGATTTTTCTACCAACGACTCCACGTGAGCAAAAGTGGGTTTAGCTTTCATGACCACGCAGAAGGTGTCCATAAGGAATGGTTCGCTGGCCAGCCACATCTGTATACCCTGGTACATCTGAACGATGTTGGTTCCGCTATGTTGACAATAGCCGGTCTGGATTCCATCCGTATCAAAGAGCCAGGCCAACCTCTCCACTAACTCACCCCAAGGCGGCATGCCGCTTGGCTGGAGTTGTGGCCCCGGAACAAACGGTGGGGTTGGCGGGAAAATAGGTATAACTGGAGGAGTCCAGGGGGTGGCCACATGATCCACGTTCCAAGGATCGTGATCGTCCCACAACCCTCCCATCAATGGCGGGTTATTGTCCATGTAATCGCGCACCAGCGGGAACATGTCCACTCCGTCTCCGGGTGCCAGTGGCGGGACTTGATATTTGGAGTCAAACCACCAGAAACAGTTAGCCACCGCTGCCGGTCCGCAGAAGGTGTACTGTCCGGTCCCCAGTTTTATCCAGTTATCCTGTTTTTGATCGAAATCCGGCATACCGGAAGGTGCGTAATCCGGATAGGACGGTTTCCAGTACCAGCCCGCTACCTCACTCAAAGTCACGCGAGTGGTGCAATAAGAAGTTTCACAACCGTCGGTCAGATCATGGATCACCAGATATACGCCTGCCGCACAACCGGAAGTCTGCCAAACTACATTCCAAACTCCAGAGGAGGTTCCATGACCGGAAGTTCTGGTGATGGAATACGATCCACAACTTGGAATAACCTGAATGGACGCTTGGTCAAGGATAATGTCGCCATCCGGATCGTTTCCGCTTATGTCATAACTCACCACATCGCCAACAAAAGCGGTCAGGGAATCAGGCTGACCTATCTGGGGCGGATGATTGGGAGCCAAGGTGCAATAGGTGGTACAATAGGAGGTGTTCTGCATCGCATCGGTCAGATCCACGACTATCTGGTAGGAGACATTCCCCTGACAACCATTGGTGATCCAGCTGACCAGCCAGGTACCGCTGGAGGTCCCCTGTCCAGATATTCTGGATACCGAATAAGTGCCGCAGGAAGGTATTACCGACAATGAAGCCTGATCCAAAATCACGTCTCCATCCGGATCTATGCCATGGAAAGTGTAATAGACCGTGTCGCAAACCTTGTAATCATAAAGGGTATCCGGCTGGATTATCTCCGGCGGACGATTTCTCGGTGAGACCACCACCGCATATTCCACCTCGGTATGGACCGGATCCATCCCGTTCCAGGAACGGGTTTGTTGCAGGAATTGATCCGGCACGTTTTGAGCACCGAAATTGTACATCCAGTCATAGGGATATACCGCTGCAGGATAGTCGGGAATCCACCAGGAACCGCCCGGGCTGGGGGAGCCCTGCATGATTGCGTAAATATCGTGAGAAACATTCCCCGCATCATTATGGATGGTCGGATCAGCATGCGGAATCGGCGTATGCGGGATTATGGTACCGTTACCAATCCTGCCCTGGTTTCCTTGCTCTGCCCAGTCGAAACATGGATCGGAGAAGGCAATCTTGGACGAATCGGAGCACACTCCTGCCACGGTCACGTAATGTCCCCCGACTCTATACCACTGTCCCGGCCCAGCAGGGCAAGGCGGAAAACTTGCACAACCCAACGCGTCCGGAGTGGGATCAAGTCCGCAGCTGGGGAAAGGCGGCGGCGGTGGCGGACCTATGCCCATAAGGAAGTTATTGAGATAATCGCAATCCAGTGAATTCAAAACCCCGTCATCGTTCACATCCGCGGCATCGTCACACAAAAAAGGTGGACCTGCCCAGCATCTGCTAACGTCCGCCATGTTGACCACCCCGTTCGCATCCACATCCCCCCGGATGAATTCCTGTTCTCCCGTGCCGAAATACCAGAAGCCCAACAGCAGGATCACGTCCTCACACATCTCCACCAGACTCTCCACCTGGGCAAAGGTGGGCATCTCGATGGTCCTCTCGTACAATCTGTCTGCCAGAGTATGCCCGTCCGGGAAAGTCTCGCTTTGTAGCCAGGCTTCGATCCCTTGCTGCATGGTCATCACGTTCGTTCCGGTATGTGAGCAATAGGTGGTTCTGATGCCGTCGGTATCAAAATACCATGCCAGCCTCTCCACCAGCTCACCCCAGGAAGGGACCTGATTGACCGGTTGAACTCCGGCGACAAACGGCTGCGGTGTGGCTGGAGGTGCAGGAATATTGGGTGGGTTCCAGGGGGTATTAACATGATTCACATTCCACGGGTCGTGATCGTCAAATCCCACCCGGGGAGGGTTATTATCCAGGTAATCTCGGACCAAGGGGAACTGATCCCAACCGTCTCCGGGAGCGCCGGGAGGATTGTTAAATTTGGAATCGAACCACCACCAGCAGTTTGCCACTGCTGCAGGACCACAGAAAGTCCATTCTTGCTGAAGCCCAACCTGTTTCCACCAGTTGTCTTGCTTCTGATCGAAATCCGGCATGCCGGAAGTCGCATAATCAGGGTACTTGGGTTTCCAATACCAGCCTTTTTCGCAGCGGATCTGAACGTTATCTGCTCTTCCGGCAAAATCCCAGCCTGAACCTGCCACTCTAATGCTGCTAATTGTAGCTGGATTAGTCAGCTCGGTTAGGAGATTAAAAGAGTTTAATACCCACAGACCTGCTGGGATCTGTTGAGCGGTTACCACCCCGTTACCGGTTACCTGCTTGTGATTCGGTGGCGGTCCGGTCGATTCGTCTATCCAGAGGTACCAGCCCCATTGCCAATATCTGGGGGTTCCTCCGGTATCGGTATAGTAAATCACCACCGTTACCGGATATTCCCAGTCTTGGGGAGTAATACCAGACCCCCCTAAATTGTGTGAAAAAGCCTTCACGTCTATGGTCAAATTGAGGATGCGGCTGTTGGTCACATTGAAATTTAAGACCTGCTCGCACCCGGTCCAGTCTCCGCTTGCTCCCCCATTCGATCTCACCCAATTCAACGACCACAAGCCGGAGGATGAAGAACCGTTATCCAAAGCCGGTTTAATGATGGAGGTTTCGCCCGGACCTCCGGAGAAAGTCTCCAGTTTGGTCCAACTATTGGGAATCGAATCGTCTCCGCTGGCAAAAAATCCACCTTCAAAATCACCATTAGAGACCAAGTTTAAGGCATTAGCCCCAGACCACATCAAGCCCATCAACAGAATCGTCCCTACAAACAAATATTTTCTCAGCATCTTTCTCTCCTTTCTGCCAAAAAAGAAATTTTAGAATTTTTTAGAAAAGGTCATAATATCCGGGGACCACCTCCTCATAATAAGGGTGCATGTTTAAGTATCATTCGTTTGGAATTTATCTTTCCCGATCTTTCCTGGTGGGGTCACCTCCTTTCTTAAAATCGGGGATATTTTTTGAATCTTGATATTTATTTAACACGGTCTTTCTCAGCATATCAGCATCAAAGAAAACAGAACCGGACATTTCATCATTGACACCGCAAAAGACGGTGTATGTGAGGTCCGTTTCTGCAGAGATGGACGATAATCCATGCGCTACCGGATTTTTCATAGGCACGCAGAAAAGAAATTCTCGTATTCAGTTTACTAAAATAGAAAAAAACGTTTCCCCTTCTGATAATCAAAATAATTCACACTCCATTTTTGTCAAGCAAAAAACTTTGCTCTCAGCCGGTATTTTCTTTCAATTAAAAGATACTAAGAAGACTTAAGAAAAAACTTAAAAAAACAAGATAAAATATATCTTCTTTGACTAAGATAATTCGTTTATTCGCTTATGGTTAGCTCAACAATTGATCTAGATTGAAATTCAGACTCAAAATAATTTGAAGTTTAGTTGGGGTGAGTAAGATTGGATGCGCAAATGAGCAGAAATTTGAAAAACGCTTTTGTGATAATCTGTACTTTCGTCTTTGTATCCTTCACTCCCTCGCTTATTAATTATGCCCAAAAAAACAGTCGAGGAAAAGTATTTCCTCGACCGCTCATATTAATTAGATGCTAGACTAAGCAGGAAAACAATCTTTACTTCGTGGGGACTTTCTTCTTGCTACTAACCTGGGTTATGTTCTCCTTGAAGACTTTTCCCAATCTTTTGATCCCCTCGGTGATCATCTCGTGGCTGGCGTTGGAGAAGTTCAACCGCAGAGTATTATCTTTATCCTCATACGGGAAAAACGGTTTTCCGGGAACGTATGCCACCTTCTGCTGCCTGACCGCTTCCTCCAACAGAGCCGTCGCCGATACCCCTTCGGGCAATTCCACCCACAGGAAAAGTCCTCCTTCGGGCTCGGTCCATTTTACGTTTTCCGGGAAATATTCCTTAAGGGCTTTGATCATCAAATCCCTTCTCTGACTGTAGGAATCCTTGATCAACTGAATGTGCCGATCCAAATTCCCGGCTTGAATATACTCATACACCACGTATTGAGCAAAAGTATTGGTGTGTAAATCCGCTCCCTGCTTCATTCGCTCGACCATATTCATCATTTCTGTGGTAGCGGCAATCCACCCGATCCGCAGTCCCGGTGATACGATCTTGGAACAGGTCCCCAGCTCGATCACCAGCTCCCCCCCCAGACTTTTAAGCGAGGGGAGATCTTCCCCCACATATCTCAAGTCTCCATAGGGATTATCGTCAATTATGGGGATGTAGTATTCCTCCGCCAGCTTGATCAGCTGTTTTCTTCTCTTTAAGCTCATAGTCCTGCCGGTGGGGTTCTGAAAATTGGGAACCACGTAGATGAAACGGGGCTTGTATTTTTTGATTTTCTCCTCCACCAGATCCACGATCATCCCCTCTTCATCCATATCCACCGTGACATATTGGGGGTGGTGGACGTTGAACGCCTGAATGGCTCCCAGGTAGGTGGGGTTCTCACATATCACCGCGCTGCTTTTATCCAAAAATACCCGACCGGTTAGATCCAAACCCTGTTGAGAGCCCGAGGTAATGCAAATATTCTCCTCGGTCAAACCGGTGCACCCTTTTTGGGTAAGTCTTTCAGCTATGGTCTTCCGTAGGGGAAGAACCCCCAGGGTGAGACTATATTGAAGAGCTTTGTTCGGGTATTCATCCAAAACTTTGGTGCACGCTTTGAGCAAGTTCCTGTCGGGAAAAAGCTCCGGCGCGGGAAGACCACCGGCAAATGAGATCACGTCCGGTCTTTCCGTTATCTTCAATATCTCTCTGATGGCGGAGCTTTTCATCTCGTGCGCCATAACCGAATATGTCCAATTTAAAGTCATATCAATCCTCCTAAAGGGAAAATGGAATTCACAGTCTCTTCTTCTATGCAATTATTACTTTTGCATTTCCGTAAAAGTTGCACTTATACTTCGACGCCATCAATAAAACCTAAAAACCGATAAAGTCAAGGAGATTTTGGAATGTAGCGTGGAGGTTTAACACCAGATTTATCATGCGCAGCCGAGGTTTAAAGGGCTTGATGAAAACCCCGAAATCAAAAACTTGCTTTTGCGTTTTTATGAAATAAAAGGGTTTTGAATCCCAATTATTCAAGTTTTACGAAAAACCGCATCAGCCCCGCGAGGCGGGATTTCCGCTTTGCTCCAACAAGCTGGTGCACACCGAAAGGCTACTTTTTCAACAACCCCATAAAGGCTTGGCTACGGGTTGACTAGAGATTCAAGGGATGGAGATGATATCAAAAAAGATCTGATCAGGATCGAGTGCGGTTTTGATACGGGAACTTATGGTAGCTTTTATGTCCTTCAAGTTTTTGTTTTCATTCCGGGGAGAAGGATCGGGAATAAAGGCAGGGTAATGTTTCCGTTTTTTTATCGGAACCAGTCGCAGGCTTATCTCGGTGATGAAACCCAAAGTTCCCCAAGAGCCAACATACAAGCGGGGGAGATCGTATCCGGTTACCGATTTGAACGTCCTCGCCCCCACATGCATGATCTCCCCTTGAGGATTGATCAGCTCCAGAAACAAAACATAATCTTTGGTCTGAATGCTCCTATCGTCGGATTTTCCTTTGAGGTTGGTGGCGACCGATCCGCCGATGGTGCCGACTGATTTTGGACCGGCAAAGGGATAGAACAGATTGAATTCATCCAGACGCTGGTTCAAATCCTTAAGAGGGAAACCAGGTTCCAAAATCACATACAAATCCTCAGACACAACTTTCTTGAGTTGATTCAGACGACCTGTCTTCAAAATGATTAGATTTTCAGAGGTAAGTTTTGAGGAATCAAGTAATGAACCTAAACCTAGTGGGAGAAGCTTTAACTTGTGCTCGTTGGCCAATCTTATGACTCCTGATGCCTTGGTGACATCCTCTGGTGAAACAAAGACTCCATCCAATCGTGCTTCGAGATTTCCCTTTCCGACGATCTTCTCTAATTGTTCAATTATCGTGCTGCTTAGCATATTGATGTTATTTGTCTTAGCTCAAAATCGGTTATAAAATATTATCTCCAACACCCGCCAAATATATAATTGGCGAGAATGGCTGTCAAGACAATTGTGGAATAATGAAAAGGCGGAATAAACTAATGGCAGATTCAAAAATCCACATGTTTTCTTAGCTTCTCCTCCGTGGGTGCTAAACACTTCTTGAAAGTTTAAATGATTGTAATACCCGTAAAAGTTTGGACAGAATGGCTAAGATCTTTTACCTGCAATTGCAAAGATAATGACAGCGTTTGCAGAACAGGGATCATCAAAAGAGGAAGTCAATGTATATGAATTGATACCAAGTTACTGCCGGACAAACGATTAAGGAAACTCATCAGAGAGTGGGCAGGCGGCATAGGTTTTGCAGTGGTGTTAAGCACGTGAGAAAGGAGTATATTATGAAACCATTAAACTTTTGTCATAGGGAAAAGGGATTCTCGCTGGTAGAGTTGACTATCGTGGTGGCTATCATCGGGGTTCTGGCTGCACTGGCCATCCCCAGCTTTATGAGCTCCTCTGCCAAAGCCAAACAGAGCGAAGCCCAGTTGATCCTAAAGCAGATCTACGCCATGCAGCATACTTACCGGCAGGAAAAAGACGCCTACTACCCCAGCGACGGAAGCACCATCGTGATCCAGCCGGGTGAAACCATCGGTCCTCTGTACGTGGAGGTAGCATCCACAGCACGCTACAGCTACTCGATTACAGCCAATCAAACCAGTTTCACCGCGACTGCCGGAACAAAGAGTACCACCGGACTGGATGATGACCCGACTTCGGACATCTGGACCATTGATCAGACGGGAACGCTCACCTGTATTACTAATGATGCCATCCAATAACAAACAGCTGCATCTAAGTAAGAAGAAAACAACATAAAATAGAAATCACCCTTGGTGTTGATTCATATATCTGAACCTCTGTTTTGTCAGGTATATCATATCCGCTTCTTAATCCGCAACTTTGAATTTGTTTCCATAATCCGTTCGTTTGGACTGGAACAAAATCTCCTCATCTTATCCTTAGAACTAATAAAGACTTCCTGATAACAGATCGAAAACTCATAATTCCATTTACCAATTAATCAGGATGATATCAAGATTTTTTCATATTTGTCGATTGACATAAAACAATGGTGTTTTCCAACTACTGAAAATCCAAAAATGCTGAATACTCCAACACCAGATGATGTTTTATTCTACATCAATTTCCTTATTGATAATAAACAAGTTGGCAAATCATTCTACAATCTGATAAGATTGGCGTTGAAATGTTCTACACTATTGTGAATTTTTTCACAATCTTGTGTTCTTAACAAAAATAAATTTTAGTATTGTAAGTTATTTATTGGTATAGATTTAATTTCATAAATTATGGGTATTTGAATTTCGGCATCTCTTTTGCAGATATAACCAAGTGAAATGAAACCGATAACATCTAACAAAAACCGAGGTGATTAAAATGTCAGTAGCAATAATCCTATTCTTCGTGGCCATAGCCATCGGGGTCAGCATTTATCGTGAAAGAAAAGCTGTCCCGGCAACAGAAAGCATTAAAGCAAAGCTTAGCAGTGTCTTACAGGGATTCTTTGTACATCCAGGGCATAGCTGGGTGAGGGTGACCGAGCCTTCCTTAGTAGCAGTCGGAGCAGATGAATTCACCAAATCAGTGTTCGGATCGGTAGAAAGAATCACTTTGCCCGAAGTAGGAAGCATGATCCAGCAGGGTGGTAAAGCCTGGGGTTTGAAAAGAGGACTAAGGCATCTAGTTCAGACTGCACCCATCAGCGGCAGGGTAGTGGAAGTAAATCAGGCATTATATGAAAATCCCGAAATTCTGAAGGAAAAAAGCCCGGATCGGAATTGGATTTTGAAAGTCCAGCCCATTGGGTTGAACCGGCAGTTAAGGAATCTGATTGGAGGCTGGACTTTAAGCCGTTGGAACCAGGCGGTAAAGGAGCAGTTGGCATCGATCCTGGGTTCGGCGGAATTCGCCGTGTTACAGGACGGCGGAGAGCTGGTGTCGGATCTGGGGGATCATCTGACCGAAGAGCAGTGGAACAAGGTGACCAAGGAATTCTTTGCAACGAATCGGAACTAGTAAACAGTAAACTAAATCAAACGGGAGGAGTAAGATGGTAGCACTATTGGTAGTAGGGACTTTCATCGTGGCTCTGATAATCGACGCGCTGGTTCGCAGAGCCAGAAAGGGAAGAATGGAGCCGGCCAAGGTTTATGCAACAGTTTCAGAGCGAAGAATGCCGGGATTTCCGCCCGGGTATTTCTTCACCCCCGGACACGTGTGGGTGAACTTAAGAGCATCCGGTAGAGTACAGCTGGGAATAGACGAGCTGATCGGCCGTTTGATCGGAAAAGCCGATAAAATCGAGATGAAAAAAGTAGGGGATAAAGTTCACAAGGGAGAGATTTTGGCGTCGGTCATTCAGGGCGACAAAACCATCCGCATCGTCTCCCCCATCGAAGGAACCGTAGAACAATACAATTACGAGCTGGAGGACCACCCGGAGGAATTCACCGAGAACCCTTACACCAAGGGTTGGTTCTACCTGATCAATCCCGCCAACTTGTCTTCCGATTTGAAGAACTTCGCGGTGGCGGATCAGACCAAGAGCTGGTGGTCCAAAGAGATCAACCGGCTGCGAGAATTCGTTCAGACGCATCTACCTCAGCCAGCCATGGCGGGACTCACCTACCAGGACGGCGGGCTTCCTTTGGAAGGTCTGGTAGCACACTTCGACCGCAAAGCAGTAGCGGAGTTTGAAACCCAGTTCCTGGGATATAAACCGGGTAAGGATTAAGCCATGGAAAAGAGAAAAGAAAAAGGACTCTTCTTAATTGACTCAATTTTGTATCCTGACTGTCGGATATGCTTGCGGGGATCTTCCTGCAGAACGGAGAAGAAACTCTCCGCTACCTCTGGCAGCCGGGTGAAGGAGAAAAAGGGAGAAACATTACATGGAAAAGCAAAAAGGACTTCTAATTGATGTCACCAAATGTATCGGATGCGGTGCCTGCGTATCCGCTTGTAAGGAAGCCAATGGTCTCCCGCCGGAGATAGAGGAGGAGCTCTCGGCCGATTCTTACACCGTGGTCAAGGAGAAAGACGGCATGTACTATCGCCGATTGTGCATGCACTGCGAAGATCCCTCCTGCAAATCGGTCTGTCCGGTAGGGGCTTTTGAAAAGACACCCCAGGGAGCGGTGATATATCATGCCAACAGATGTATCGGCTGCCGCTATTGCATGCAGGCTTGCCCTTTCAACGTGCCGACCTATGAATGGAAAAAACGCGCACCCAAAGTGCAAAAGTGCATACTGTGTTACCACAGATTGAAAGAAGGAAAAGCCACCGCCTGTTCCGAGGCTTGTCCTACCGGAGCCACCATGTTCGGCGACCGGGAAGAGCTTGTGGCGGAGGCGCGGAAGAGAATTCAGGAAAATCCGGGGCAATACGTCGATCATATCTACGGGGAAAAGGAAGTGGGAGGAACTTCGGTTATGTTCCTGTCGGCCGTTCCCATGGGAGAATTCGGTTTCCCTACCAACCTTCCCGATTACTCTCTGCCCCAGCTGACCTGGCAGGCGCTCAGCAAGGTCCCCAGCGTGGTTATATTCGGCGGAGCGTTTCTCTACGGGGTCTGGTGGATCATCGACCGGCGTATGGAGCTGGCGGAATACAAAGCCAAAAGGAAAGAGACGGATAAATCTTAAAAGGAAAATTACTGTTTGGAAATCAAATGTATCAACTTAAGAAAAATAATAAGAAAGCGAGATCAAAATGGATTTCAAATTACCGTTCAAAATGACTTTCTGGAAGGTGGTTTTGCTTCTCATCTGGTTGGCCGGACTGGTAGCCACCATCATTCGCGTTACCGGTGGTTTGGGGGCTTCGACCAATCTGAGCGATAAATATCCCTGGGGGCTGTGGGTGGGATTTGACGTGATCTGCGGAGTGGGACTGGCAGCCGGTGGATTCACCATAGCCGCGGCGGTTTACGTTTTTCACGTTAAACGCTTCTACCCGGTCTTGAAGCCCACCATTTTGACCGCATTTTTAGGATACCTTCTGGTGATAGTGGGTCTCTTGTTCGACGTGGGGCGTCCGGATAGAATTTACAATCCCCTGCTCATGGGGAATTTTCATTCGGCTCTGTTTGAAGTAGCCATGTGCGTCATGTTTTACACCACGGTCTTGTTCTTCGAGTTCAGCCCCAATCTGCTTCAGAGGCTGGGCTGGAGCGGGCCCAAAAGATGGATCACCAAGATAACCGTTCCGCTGGTGATTTTAGGAGTCATCCTCTCCACCATGCACCAGTCCTCTTTGGGCTCCTTGTTTTTGATCATGCCCGAGAAGATGTACATCTTCTGGTACTCGGCTTCGCTTCCGCTTTTGTTCTACGTCTCGGCCATAGCCGCCGGATGCGCCATGGTGATATTCGAATCGCATTTAAGCTTCCGGGCTTTTGGCCACAAGCTCAAAGACGACGTGCTGGCGGACGTGGGTCGAATCTTATTGGTAGTCCTGGTGATGTATCTTCTGATGAAGATATACGATTTCACCGCCCGGGGAGCCTGGTCATCCATTTTCATCCCCCGCATGGAGACTTACATGTTCTGGCTGGAGGCGTTGGCCGGGATAATTGCCCCCATCATACTGCTCTCCATCCGCAGGGTAAGGTTAACCACGGTAGGTTTATATGCCACCTCCATCTGCGTCATCAGCGGTTTTATGTTGAACCGGCTGAATACCGCCACCACCAGTTTTATCGCCTCCTCCGGCGTCAACTACTTCCCCTCCTGGGCCGAGATCGCCATCACCGTGGCGCTGGTTGCCACCGGATTCTTCATCTTTGCCATGGCGGTCCGCTACCTGCCGATCTTTGAGCACCCTGAGACACATGATCGGCCCAAGCCGCTGGCCTACCAGACTGAGGAGACGCTGGAGTTGGAGACATTGGATCTAAACGCTCGATGAGAATCGAGACAGAGAGGAATATATGGAAAAGAAATTGACCAAAAACAGCAGGAGTTCGCCGGAAGAGGAAATGAACCGCTGTGTCTGGATGACGGCCGGAGTGATCTCCTTCAAACTGTGCCCCTTCAACTACGTCTGCGAGCAGTGTGATTTCGACCGGGTGATGAGGCAGCATGCCAAGCCGGGCGGACTCAAAGCCAAGGTGAAAAAGCAAATGCCTCCGAATCACTCGCTGTCTCCATCGCTGGCTCACGCCTCCTGGGACTCCGACAACGGATTTTTCACCTTCTCGCCCGGAGAGATTGACGAGCGGGTTTACCTCCACCCCACTCATCTGTGGGCGCGGCGGGAGTATGATCACACCTGGAAGGTGGGGATAGACAACCTGCTGGCTTATCTCCTCCCCTCCCCCATCAGGGTGGAGCTGTATCGACCCAACCAGGAGATCATTCAGGAGGAGGCATTCGGAAGGGTGCAGACCGAGGCGGGAACCGTCTTTGTCAACGCTCCCCTTTCCGGGCGTCTGGTTCAAACCAATCCCCGGTTGAGCCAGGAACCGAATTTGGTTCAGAAGGATCCCTGGGGAGAAGGCTGGCTGGCTTTGATAGACTGGTCCCAGGACGGATCGGAGCTGGAGAAGCTCTACGCCGGACCCCGCACCATCAGTTTTCTGAAGGAAGAGGCGCAGCACCTGAAGGTATTGCTCCAATACCGGGGGGTGCCGGTCAACCACGTCGGAGATACCCTCCCCGATGGCGGAGCCGAAATCAAGTACTTGCACCAGATTCTGCCGCCCAAGCTGTGTTTGAACCTGGCGCGTGAGCTGATCGTATCGGGAAAAGGGATCTGGTGAGATTGTCGAAGTTGTAGGTCCGAAATGTCCTTTAGGACTTTCGGACACAAACCTAATAGTTGTAGGTCCGAAATGTCCCGCCATAGGCGGGACTTTCGGACACAAACCAGCAAATCAAAATAAGAAATATAAATGACCCTCTTCTAACCCAAGGGGGTTTTTTATTGTCCGGGACTTCAGGTTTCCTCTCCCTTGACGGGAGATGAAGCGGAGCGAAATCCGTAGGAGGATCAAGTTGAAAATCCCGCCACCGGCGGGAGAGAGGGTGAAAACCAGCTCTCCTCTCCCTTGATGGGAGAGGATTAAGGAGAGGGTGAAATCTATGAGTTAGTCACAATCCCTTTGGCACCTGACAATAAATATCCTTCCTTAGTAGGAAGGGGGGAAATTCGAAAGGGGTGTTTTTTCTTGAGTTTTCATCTCGATAATTTCTTTTCATAATTATTCTATTCGTGATTAATTTCAAGGATGCTTGACCGGAGGAACTGGTGCATCTGGTGTACATTTTTATTTTTTTTCTCACTTTTCCACCAAGTAATTCAAGGTTAGTGACTTGGTTATAAATTTCGATGCATTGTTCGTGCAAAATGAAGGCTCATAGGTCAAGGGTTAAAACTCAAGACTCAAGACCCAAGACTCAAAACTATGCATTCTAGGAATGCGGTAAGGGGGCAGGTATAATACACTGCCTCTCCCAGACGGGAGCCCGGACGGGGGTACCGTCCGCTCATAAATACCGGTGCCATCCTTTTCACCACTGAAATTGTATCGAATTTGTTCTTTGTGGAAAGAGAGACGAAAGATTAGATGTAAAAATGGGGTTACATCCAGCTCGAAATCGTAGAATGATAACCTAAAAGATGAACATAGCCTAAAGCGCACAGCTGTTCACAAGACACTCCATTTTATAGTTGGACCCTCTCTCTTTCTGCGAGTAGGTTTGCCGAACAGGTGCCGACGAATAGCATCACGGAGAAAATGCTTTGCGCTTTCGGAGTAAGGCTTCCTTAGGACAGGAATGAAATGCCAGTGAACGCGTCCTTTCTTTGCCACTGAGAGTAGTCCGATATTTGCACGTTTGAACTCTTCTATGGCTCCAAGAGCCCGGTGAACATAAGAATGATCCATGACAACAAAGGAGTAGTCTGAAAACGCGGAATATCTGTACGCCTGAATTAGAGCACGCTTCCATTTCTCCCGCTTAATCTCAAAAGAAACTATTCTGACAAGACGTCGGCCCCGTCCACAGGTCTTCCAAAGGACCAATAGGTGGTCAGGAACACCAAAGAGCCCCTGAAGTTCTCGTGCCTCCCAGGACCGCCAATCACGATATAGCATCTTCCGCTTTATGGCTGCAGAAGCCTTGAATGCACGACCGAGTTCCTCCTCGGATTCAAAGCCATTTATCTGATTCTTTAACGGTTTCTTCGCCATAAATTAAGTGCTGTTATCCAACGGCTTATGTGGGTTCCCGCACTATCGGTATCGAACACGATGCCTTCCTGATAGAGGCGATCATATTCCGAAATGGCTTGTGTGCACTCTGCAAGAATGGCATCTATTCGGGCGTCACCGTTTAAGTTGCATAATCGCCGAAGTTGTCGTGAGAAAGCAACAAAATAGTGCATGTATGGATCAGGTTTTGTGAAATGCCAATTATACGTAGGGGAGAACATCGCAACACGGTGGTCGTTATCTTCAATATAGTCGTCAATGTTAGAAACTACCCTCCTGATTGCACCAACATATGGATACTCAACCCATTGAAGCAACTTAGGTATATAAACTCTGGCATTTGGCCCTCGTATCACTGTGTCTTCTCTTTCGGAGAAGGCGGTAACATTGAACATGCGTAGATTCTCATAAGCCCCCATCGTAACGGCATCTACACCCGCAGCAACCAATAACAGGGCCTCAGTGTTGCAGTATCCTACGAATACTTTCATCCCCGCTGCTTTAAGGCTAGCACAGAAACCAAGGAGTGGTATGATAAAGTCGATGTCATCGATTTGTTTACGGCGATTATGAACGTGATATATCAGGTATATACCTTGAATGCCAGGATATGAGGTGATCCAGTTCAGAAGATCAGTTCTATACTGATCTTCACGAATCATCTGATCTGTAACGATTAGTTGCAACAGGATTGGCTTCGTGACATGCAGTCTCATTGCGGTTTCCAAGAAAGGATTCACAAAATGCCTCTCTTGTTTTTCGATAAAGTCAGAAGGCATGCCCTCAAAAAACCGCAAGGGGATAATCAAATATTTGAAGTCACATTCCTGCTGAAACAAAATGCAAGCCTCTGAGCAGCGAAGTTGAAGATCATCGTTCCATTCTGTGGTTGAAAACCCACCAGCAATAACTTGAGGGAAAAAGGTGTATGTTGGTAGCTTCCCCTGAGAGGATTGGGGAAGAAAGAACTGCGGATCAAAAAAAGCAGACTGTCGTATGTTAGCTTGCAGGGCTTGAACCTTAGTTCTTTCTATGTACCGTGGTCCGATGATGACACCATCGCCTGTCTGTTGCTCCACGATGCTCTCAAGACTCCACTGATACCTATGACCCAACTGGTGTAATATGCTCGTCATTGACTGAGCTCCTCGTTTATTTGTAACAAAGCAATTTCCAGCTCACTACTTATTCTGTATCGAAGGTAAGGTTGTGAAGCAAGTAATTTATGGATGAAGATTCGGAACCTGTCGCATACTCGAGGGTCGAGAAGAGTTACCGCCCAGTTGCCACAAAGAATATTGTTAGGTATACTCTCACCGCCTACAATCAGTGGATCAAAAGGATGGTCACCGGCAAGTAGTAGCTGCACCAAAACGATCCCGAGGCTGAATTGATCACTTCTATGGTCAATGTCGCGTTTGTTGTTACGGAGCTGCTCAGGTGATGCGTAAGCAGGTGTGCACGGACCGATCGGTGCCATTGTATAAGTGAGAGAAGTGGCATCAAGCAAGCGAGCAATACCAAGGTCAATAATCTTCGGACCCGATGCTGTAATCATGATGTTAGCGGGCTTGATATCTCGATGAACGATTCTTTTATTCCATAATTCAGTGAGGCCTTGTACGAGCTGTACCGCGAGGCCTACAACCAACCGCTCATCGCAGAAGTCTGCGAAGTGATCATGGAGGGGACTACCGTCTATAAACTCCTCAGATATCAAATAACGCTGTTGCTCAAGAACCTCAAAACCGTATTGTTTTGGAAAGTACTGGGAGTCAATTTCTGAAAGAATTGAAAATTCGCGCCTTGCCCGCTCAAGTGCCTGGGGTGAACGATACCCACCAACTTTAATGACAATAATACCCCTCTTTTGGTCACGAACTGCATAGACAACCTTTTGACCACCTCCGCCCAGTCTGCGTGGAGAGTCATAGCGAGTGAGTATGTCTCTAATGTCTATATCAGCAGCAACCATGGTTTCCTTACTTTGCCATTTAGTTGAACAATGGCTATACAGTCAGTATAAACCAGCTTCCTACCCGTTGACCATCGACACCCCTAAATATTTTGATCGTAATCCGATTTCTCACGAAATCGATTCGGTTTCAATATTCATTTTAATCGTCTATTCAATTTTGTCAACCTTAAATTTGGATTATTTATTCGATTATGCTGCATAGAGGAGAGTCTTGACTTTCTTGCGGGGGGGGGGCTGGTCATGCCATAGGCAGATCCCCCGCCTATGGCGGGGGAGAGCCCTTCAGGATGAACCCTTCAGGGTGTCCTTCGATCCCGAAGATCTCACTTCGTGCTGAGCGCACTCAGTGCGAAGCAGGACGAAGTGCAGGATGAACCTCGCCTACGAACTTGGTAGACCCCTCTCCGCGATAAGTCAAAATCCCAACGATAGATTCGACTCCAATATACTCAAGATTCCTGCATCAACGGTTTCATTGAATTTGCGGGCAAACAAGCCTTGACTTGCGAGCAAGAATTTGGCGTCTTTGGATGTGAAGTCTCTCGGACGTAACTTTATTGTTCCCATCGGCACCCAGTCAATGGTCCTTTTATCGTCGTTCACGATAGTTCCCTTGTAGTTAGTATTCATTATTACCGTCTGAAAGAATCCTTCATCAGGTATGAAGGTGCGCCGATAGAATCTCTTGAACCTTTCGACCTCAGGGCTGTAGCATACAAATTCACAGAACTTTCTGCTCAAGATCATCCACTGATTTCCGATATGAGGAGTCACGCCTCGAAGATACGGTCGCTTTATAGAAGTGTGTAGGATCCTGTTGCTAAACTCGATAAAGTAGTTCTGTATTCGATTTAGTGTCTCGGGTCGAACCTTTCTCTGGTTAGCCACCCTGATGAAATCGTTTCCTCTATTGCGGCTAAGAAAGTCTTGGATATGCGTCTGCGACTTTAGGGGGAAATCCTGAGCGCTAAGGTTTATGAAGAATTCCCATTCCGAGCTGATCTTCAATAACTTCTCGATGCCTCGTAATTCAACATCTACCATGCTGTATCCCCCCCAAAGAATGCTTTGGCTTTTCAACAAGGATGCGTTGGCAAAGCTTGACAAGAAATCTTGTATCTCCGTCTGTAATCCAACGCCTGCTCTCTTATCCACATGTACTAAGTAGTAGTTGGCGGGGTGGTAAATTGCCCTAAAAAGTCTTTTGAACTGGCCGGGATACCGATGGACCAAGATGAGGTATGCGATCATGTCCTTAACAATCTCCTATAATCTATAAGTTGTATCTCTCGAATTCCTATCATGGCAAGCCTTTCATGGTTAGGATATGGCTATGCCAGAATTATGTTCCGAATACGACGGCTTGGCCGAAAAATGGGCGCCGCCTTTGCATACTACGAGCGGGCTAACTACTGATTATATGGTTTCCAGATAAACCCGATTTTGGTTTTTGCTTCCAGTAAACACACCACGTCCGCTTGAGTAGAATCCGTTATTAGGTAATAATGACTTCAAAACGTCAGTCACCATTAATCCCGGGACGAGGAAGAGTAAACTCCTGACGCAACTTTTAAAGCCCACAATCATGTAAATTCACTATGTATGCATATTTATTATAGTTATTTGTGTAAGCTTGTCAACCTTAAATTTGAATTATTTATTCGATTATACTGCATAGAGGAGAGACCTTACTTTCTTGGAGCCGTGCAAACGAATTAATTCCGAATGACGGTTGGGATAAACGTCCTCTTTATGCAAATTCTCTACTATTTCTGTGGTGAAAAGGATGGCGTCGGTATTTATAGAGGAGGTAATCAAAAAAAGAACAGAAGAAAAAGTTCTTTGAGTTACAAAATGAATAATTTTAAATTTTGACTTGCAACTTTGCATTTTTAACTTTTAACTTTGAATTTAATTATTACATGTTTGTCGGTTAGACTCAGGCAAGAAGCTTATGCGATTTATACCAAATCTCTGGCAAAAACCTCTAAATGATTCTTCTGGCGTTAAAAAAATGAAAAACAACCCTCCGCAAGTCCAGTAAGTCCAGCAAGTCCGGTAGTAATGCTCCCCGCCTTACAAGTTCGCAGCTTAGGTCTATCCTGAAGTTAAAACGGGTCGCATGAATGCCCAGACGGGCACGTCCGTGCGACCCCTACAATCCTATCTATCATGCCAGGTATGAACCATGCGGTACATACCAAAGGTATGAACCATTCGATTCATACTAAAAGAGAGGGAAGTCATTATTCACATTAGCTTTTCACCCTCTCCTTTTTCCTCTCCCATCAAGGGAGAGGAAATTCTCCATCCCATCCACCGCTTTGTACCACGACCTGAAGGTTGTGGCAATTGATCGTTGAGAGATTCTTCATCCCGCCTTTGGCAGAAGGGTGAGTTCTCCGCCCTATCCACAAAAAGACTTTCCTTTGTTTTAAAAAAATGTATATTTGAGGACGGCAGTATCAAAGATGCGACTTTTGTCGTATCAAATCAGAAGCGGATCGGTGAACATATGCCCTTAGGATTAAAACTTTTCATAGTGCTGTTTCTGGTTATGTTCCTGGGCTTGGCTATTTTCACTTTGCTGACCGTGAAAAGCCAGACCAAGGACCTGCTGGAGCTGGTTCAGATCTCCGCCCTCCGCACCACCGATCTGATCAAGGAATCGACTCACTACAGCATGCTTATCAACCGCAAAGAGGACATCCACCAGATCTTTAATAATTTCGCTAAAATGCCCGGTTTTGAGGTAATCCGCCTCTACGACAAACTGGGCAATATCATCTTCACCACCCGCCCGGAGGAGAGATTAAACCAGGTCTCCATTCAGTCGGAAGCCTGCCAGGTTTGTCATCGCTTCCCCGAGCCGCTGAAAGCCTTGGAAAGCAAAGAGCGGCACCGCATCATCACCGCCCCGGACGGGCACCGGATGCTGGCGTTGATCAATCCCATAGAGAACGAAAAATCGTGCCAGGGGGTGGGGTGTCATCCCTCTCCCGATCAGAAATTCATCCTGGGGGTCTTAGACGTGCAGATGTCCTTGGCTACGGTGGATGCCGACATCGCTCACAACCGCCGGCAGATATTATTCGCTTCGGCTGTGCTGGTGATCAGCGTTCTTCTGGTGATGGCTATTTTGATCTACTCCTTGATCCGGGTGCCGGTGAGAAAGCTGACCGAAGGCACCCGTGCCATCGCCCAGGGGGACTTGGATTATACCATACCCATCCAGCGAAAGGACGAAATCGGCGAGCTGGCTAATTCGTTCAACCACATGACCTCGGAGCTGAAAAAAGCCCATCAGGAGATCACCCAGTGGTCAGCTACGCTGCAGCAGCGGATAAATGAAAAGACCGAGGAATTGGAGCAGATTCAGGGTCATCTGATTCAGATGGAGAAGATGGCATCCCTGGGAAAACTTGCTGCCACGGTGGCGCATGAATTGAACAATCCCCTGGGGGGGATCTTGACCTATGCCAAGCTCCTGAAGAAGAGGTTATCCTCACCTAATTTGACTGCAGAACAGCTGGAATCCACCCAGAAGGACCTGGAGATGATAGCCGGGGAGTCGACCCGCTGCGGCAATATCGTGAAGAATCTTCTTCTCTTTTCCAAAAGGCCGATGGGCGAATTCGCCCTGGTGGACTTGCATGAGATCCTGGATCGCTGTGTCCAGCTGGTGGATCATCATCTGAAGCTGAACAATATCAAATTAGACAAAGAGTACCAGGCGGGTAAGGCGGAGGCGTGGTGCGATAAGGACCAGATGCAGCAGGCTTTCTTGGCCATTATGGTCAATGCGGTGGAAGCCATGACCGGCGGCGGAACCCTAACTTTGAGAACCGGTACCGATACGGACAGAAAGAATTTGCGAATCGAAATCCAGGATACCGGCTCGGGCATCTCTTCCCAGGACCTTCCCCACATCTTTGAACCTTTCTACACTACCAAAAAGGAAGGCAAGGGGGTGGGTTTGGGACTGTCCGTTTGCTACGGCATAATAGAGAGACATGAAGGAAAAATCAGCGTGAGCTCGACTCTGGGCAAAGGCAGCACATTTTTGATCGAGCTTTCCCTGCGTCTGTCCGAAAAGAAAAGCCAGACCCCTTTGCCCGGGGAGGCAAAAGCTTAGAGTAGCGGTTTAACAGGAGGAATCAAACATGAGCCCGAATAAGAACGACAAAGTAATCAGTCTGCTGGTGGTGGATGACGAGCTGTCGGTGCGCGACTCTTTGACCAAATGGTTCAAGGAGGACGGCTACAAAGTGGATTCAGCCGGCGATGCCACCGAGGCTTTGAAGAAGGTCAAACCCGGGATCTACGACATCATTTTTCTGGATATCAAGCTCCCCGGCATGGATGGGATGGAGCTGCAGAGGAGGATCAAGGACATCGACACCACTGCCACCATCATCATGATAACCGCTTACGCCTCGGTGGATACCGCGGTTAAATCCTTGAAAGAGGGGGCGTACGACTACGTCACCAAGCCGGTGGACCCGGATTATCTCTCCCATCTGGTGGCCAACGTGATCAAGCAGAAGCAGCTTCTTTCGGAAAACATCCAGCTTAAGGAGCGGATCCAGGACTTATACGAGATAGAACAGATCATCGGCGATAGCCCAGCCATGCTCAAGGTCTTCGACATGATCAAGGCGGTAGCCCCCACCGACACCACGGTGATGATCCGGGGGGAGAGCGGCACGGGAAAGGAGCTGATCGCCCGGGCGATACATTCCAACAGCCCCCGGAGATTTTTTCCCATCATCACCGTCAACTGCGGGGGTTTGACCGAAGGGCTGACCGAAAGCGAATTCTTCGGACACGAAAAGGGCGCCTTCACCGGAGCCTTGTACCGGAGGAAAGGGAAACTGGAGCTGGCGGACGGCGGAACCGTCTTTTTGGACGAGGTGGGGAACATCGATCCCAAGACCCAGACCGATCTTCTGCGGGTGATCGAGACCAAGCAGTTCACCCGGGTAGGGGGGGACGAGACCATCCACGTGGATTTCCGCTTGATCTGCGCCACCAACCGGGACTTGGAGCTGGCGGTCAAACAGGGGACCTTCCGGGAGGATTTCTACTACCGGCTGAACGTCTTTTCCATCTCCATCCCGCCCTTGAGGGAGAGGCGGTCGGACATTCCGCTTCTGTGCGATTACTTTCTCAAAAAGCTGGCTTCCAGCATGAACAAACCGATAACCGGATTCTCCCCCGAAGCCACAGAGCAGCTGAAAACCTACGATTGGCCGGGCAACATCCGGGAGCTGAAGAATGCGGTGGAGAGAGCCATCGTGGTCTCTACCGGACCCACCATCACCGCCGAGCAGCTCCCCATACCGCGGGGAACGAAAACCGCCCCCCAGAATCAAAGCTTAGAAGCGCTGGAGAAAGCCCACATCATAAATATCCTGGACCAGGTGGGATGGAACATCACCCGCGCCTCGGAGGTTTTGGGAATCGACCGGACCACCCTTTACAATAAGATCGAAAAATATGGTTTGCGAAAATAGACGTGAAGATATACTTACTACCACTTCGATTTTCAGATAGCCAGCAGCTCAAGGACCTGATAGCTACCCTCTCCCAAACCTTCCGGCTTCCGGTATCGCTTTTAGACAGAACCATATCCTTGAAGGAGGGCTGTGATCCGGTGCGCAATCAGTACAACTCCACCTGGATTTTATCCCAGATACTGACTTTGGTTCCCGAGGAGGATTGCAAGATACTGGGGGTAACCAGCCAGGACCTGTACGTGCCGGTTTTGACCTTCGTCTTCGGTGAAGCACAGCTGGACGGTCGGGCGGCTTTGGTCTCCAGCTTTCGCTTGAGGGATGAATTGTACGGGCTCCCCAAAAATCCGGAAAAGCTGAAAGAGCGTCTGGTAAAGGAAGCTATACATGAGCTGGGGCACACCTTTGGTCTGATCCACTGCCGCGAGCCCAACTGCGTGATGTTCACCTCCACCTATGCGGAGGAGATAGATTTCAAATCGAAGGATTTCTGCCCGGCCTGTTCTGCTTTTTTGGACGATAAGAAAGGATAGGATAAGATAGGAACAGGAAAGGGTTTTTTCTGAAGTGAATACTTCCGTTTAAACCGATCCTGATAGAATCTCAACTCCCGAATTCTTTAATCAAATCCATGGGTGGTTTTCCGTTAGTTTGATTCCGAACCCTGGGGGGAAAGCAAGAATTTTTCTGTCTGAAGATAGGAATGAAGTAGATTTACGGTAGATACTTCTTAAGGAGAAAGAGAATTGCTTCAGTCGGCAGGATAAATCAAGGTAGGCAGTCCCGGATGGGCAGCACGGTATAAGGTTAGTGCGCCCTCGGGGGTCATCTTCAAGATAATATGAGCTTCGCCAAAGGGACGCTGGATGGCATGACGCACCTCCACTATGGTCCCTTTCAATTTGGTTTTGGGTTTGCCTTCGATCTCGGTCCGAACCTCCAGGATCAAATTCGAATTCCAAAACAGCTGAAACCGCTCCGGCACGTCCCGCTGCATCAGTTCCGGCTTGGCTTTTACCGCCTCACTCACGATGGCCAGAATCGAATCGGGGGTTTTGTTCTGGGCGGTAAACAAGAATTTATCAGCTAATGGACGGACCAGACCTTTATTCTCTCCCTCAAAACGTTGGACGAAATTCCTCACCTCCTGCGAGTCCGTTTCCAGGAACCGAATGAGCTGACTCCACACCACCGCTCCTTTTAGCTTCAGCTGTAATTGGTTTTTATCCAGATCGATCACCAGATACGGTTCGTTTGATTTAGCCAGTAAAAGCTCGGTCTGAATCAAACGGTAACTTTGCACCGTTTTCTCCCGATCCCCGGAATTATTTACCCGGTGGTTGGGGGGGACCGGTTCGGATTGCTTCTTTTTGCAAACGGAAGAGGCGGTGAGGATCAAAAAACCGCAAAGAGAAAGGATAAGCCATTTGGATTGGTGAAACATGTTTTTTAAAATCAGAAAATGTAAACCGGCGTGCCGATGGGGACCAAATCGTAGAGTTTTTTCAAATCATCCGAACCCAAGCGCACGCATCCATGGGTCACGTTGACTCCCAGGAGCCTTTCGTAGATGGTACCGTGAATAAAGAGATCATCCCCGAATCCCATGGCAAATGCGCCTAGCATCTCCGGATCCAAACGCTCGTTGGGATCGGCGGGAATCGGCTCGTTATCCTCTAAGAAAGCCCAATCGGGCTTGCGCCACCACGGATCGGCCAGCTTACTGGTGACCTTGAATACCCCCTGGGGGGTGGCAAAACTCCATTTGCGCCCGGTGAGGCTGTCGATCAGCTCTCCGCCCGAACCGGTGGAGCAGGTCCCCTTGAAGATAACTGAATCCTCCGTCCGGAGGTAGAGCTGATTGGCATGGGTATCTATTACAATGTAGGGTTTGGTTGGCTTGATCTTAGCTAACATCGTCTGCGCTTTTTCCATCTCCTTTTGAGCCAGCTTGTAATCCTCCGGCAGCCGCGTTAACAGCGAGTCGCTGACGATCATCGGTGGCTGAAGGGAGGCGGGGGGACGGGTATAAACGAAGATGAACGTCACCAATCCTCCGATTAAGACCGCCGGTATGATGATAAACCAAATCCAGCTTTTCATGGCCACCTGTCCGATCGACGCACGATGGTGATCGGAATCCCCACCGTGACATACTGCATAATGTGATCCATCTCCTTATCCGTGAGCGCCACACAGCCGTCGGTCCAGTCCCGGTTCTGCCCTCCGCTGCCGTGGACCTCGATCAAACCGCCGATACGGGCATAGGGAGAGATGATCCCTTTTCTTTTGTTCTCGCTGAATCGATTTCGGTCCGTCTGGTTGGGGTAGTCGATCAACAGCGCCCGGTAAAACTTGCTTGCCCGTTTGATCTTGGAGATCCGGTATTTCCCCTCCGGGGTGGCACCGTCTCCGGAGAAAAGTTTTTGATGCACGGAATTATAACCCAATTCGCATTTGTAGGTATGCACCAACTCTCCCGCCCGGATCAAATAGGTTTTGTGTGCAGCTTTATCTACGATGATAGCGTAACTTCCGTTAGCCTTGGAATCGTTTAAGGTCTCTTGTACCCAGCGCCGCCAAACATCAATCTTTCTCGCCTCGTCATTGGCATACTCTGCCAAGAGAGATACTAAGTGGTGTAGTGATTTCCTTCCATCCTCCGCCGTCTGGCGAGCTTCTTCATACTCCCCCTGCTGTTGTAAAAGCTCGCTGGTCTTCAGCGACATGTCTGCCAGGGACCAATAGCGTTCTGCCTTGAAATTCGCCCAGGAACCTCCATCCAATGCTTCTCTGCAAAGCTTTAGCTCGTTTTCCAACTCGGACCGTTCGCTTTGCGCCAAGGAATCAAGGTGGCTCACCTTTTCTTGGGCTTGACGAGTGGCTTGTTGCGCCATCTGAGCTGCCAAACTTAAAAGAGAGTCCGCCACCCGGTAATTACGAAATAGAGCCAGTCTGCTGTTCTGGTGAGCCATCTCCATCCAGCCTTTTTGCATAAGCTCCTGCGCGGAACGGTAGGTCGGCTCCGCATAGCGCAAGGCCGAAGCTTTTACCGCCCCCTTGAGCGCCAACTTGGCATTATCTAAAGATTGCATCGGAGGATCCTGGCCCGGAAAGAAAAAAGCAGCCAGCCCGGAAAAAACAATTACGATGAGCACCACCACCAGAAATAACTTGAACTTCAAGCGCAGAGTAACCCCTCCCCGAATACGAACCAAACCTCAAACGGGGGGTCGCCCGTTATGACGACTCCCCGTTATTCTACGAAAATATACTATTATGGAACAACTGTTCCGCGATTACTTACCCATCTTCTTGGCTTTAGCTGCTGCGATCTGATCTATGACAGATTGAGCTTTCATCATAGCCGCTTCAACCTTGGATTTGGCCACTTTGTATTTCCCGGCGTTGAAATCGTTGTTGGCATCGTCAAAGCTGGCTTGAGCAGCTGCCAGATCGTTCTTGATCAGCTCGATATCGGCTTTGGAGCCTTTACCCTTCGGAGCTTTGGCTAAAGCTTGATTGGCGGAATCCAATACCGACTGGGCCTGGGTCAAAAGACCGGTTACCTCTTGCTTTACCCGCTCCTTTTCTGCTGCGGCATCCTCTACTGTTTTGTTGGCTAAAGCTTCTGCGCTCATGTACAGCGCTTTGGCTTTGCTATAGCTGCGGAAGAGAGCGAACTTACCGTCAGCTTCCTGCTTGGCTGCGTTGGCAGCATTTAGGGTATCCATAGCTACCTGGAAAGATTCCGGCACATACTCTTCCGCCTCAGCTGCTCTGGCTGCCTCGATGGAGGAGTTGGCTTTCTGGATTTCCTGTTCCGGTGGCTTGGCGCAACCGATAAATACCAATAAAGCAAAAAGTGCTAAAACTACTGCAATCCTCTTATACATTTGACTTCCCTTTCTACCGGCAGGTTCATCTGAATATTATGGACATACACAAGTCCGGTCTGCTTGTGCTTATCCGTTTTAACCACTACTGGCTTTCACTAACTCCCCCTTATATCGAGAATAATTTAAAAAATTCGCTTCTTCGCCAAATAACTTTAACTACACCACCTCCTTGAGAAATGCCCTTATCGGCACGCATTATAAGATTTCCTTACTCTACCTTTAACTTTGAATTCCTTTTTCTCTATAGGTAAAAAAATAAGGACACGCACCCTATGGGTACACATCCTGCTTGAGTTTTCTCCTTTAGGCCTATTCTCCTAGTTATGTTGGATTACATACAATCCAACTAATTCCTTAAAGCCTTTGTCCTTAAAAGACCTACCACCCAAAAACACCCTTAAGGACAAAGTGGATTTAACGGGTGATTAATATATACGTTCCTAAAAACTTGTCAAGGATTTTTTTCGTTTCGCAGTTAACTTTTTAGCTATCAGCATCTTAATGCTTTAATACCTTGGAGATAACTCTCCTTCTTTTATCCCAAAAACATATTTGGCTCGGTGGCAGGTGAGGTTTATTCAGGGAAATGACCTGTTTGTTCTGAATTGAAACTGCCGCTTAAATTCCGATTTGAGTCAGCTTTAAACCATTCAACCTGATCAAAGGGAAGAGGAACAGAAATCAACTAATTGTCCCCCTGAAAGTTCATTGAATTCAATACCTGGTACAATGTCCTAAATGATATCAGCTCTTTGATAGACAGGATTATCTAATCGGACGATTTGGGTGAGCTATCGGTTCGGCCGGAGTATATACCGATGAATTCCGTCATTCACCCAGTTGCATCGCTAACGAACCTGAGCCGAAAATATCGTACTTTCAACAAAAATGAACGTGTCTTGAGACAGGCGGATTATTTTCCTTATGCTTTAGCAGCGGAAATTCCCCACCCCAAGCGGTAGCATCATTGATTCAAACCGCTGCATCACGAAATCAGAGTGTGGGAAACTCATACTCCCGGTCCATCAACACTACCTGTTTCGCTTGTTGTCGTCGGTTCTGCCGTTGTCATAGTGGCCGATCAACTCGTTGATCTGGCCATTATTGTCGGCCACGAATTCAATCCTGAAATTGTCCAGATCCTCCAGCATGAACCAATGATTCCCCATGGGGATGAGTTTATACTTGGGCCGGTCCTCGCGCTGGTAGTACAGAGCACCGCCCTCAACCCAGATCTTTCTGGGACCGAACTGACCTTCGTACTTTTGTAACTGGCTGGTCTCGAGGTTGACCGGATTTAGCTTCACCTGTTTGCCATCAATGGCCCATTTAAACTGAGCCTTTCGATCCGGGTCTTGTGTTTTCTCCGCGAGCTTTTTTAGAGCCTCGAGATGAGCCACGTCGAGCGCCTGTTCCTGGGGCACGGCGATATGAGGGGCAATTCCCGTGCCCTCCCAGTTGGTTCCGGTGACGGGATTTACCGCCCGACCGAAAGGTAATGACATCCCGACATTGAGACTGCGAAAAGCTTTGATGTCGATGGGGTGGGCACCTCCACCGGTAGTATCTCCGATTATGGTGGCGCGCTTCATGTTCTTGAGATTATAGGTGAACTCCTCTGCTCCGGAGAAGGTATAGCTGCTGGTAAGCACATAAAGATCAACATTGGTCATTCGAGGACCCTGGACACATGCTTGGGTCCAGAACTGCTGGGTCGAATCGGATTTGCGAATATAGAAGCTGTTCAAGTGAACCGGCTCGGGAAAGAAGTAGCTGGTGATGAGCTGTATCATGCTGGGACAGCCGCCGCCGTTTTCTCGAAGGTCGAAAATGATGGCATCGGTGTAAGCCAGAAAATTCATCACCGCGATGGCTGTGGGCCCGGCATCAACGGCTTCGGAGAAGCAACGCATGTCAACGTAGCCGACATTGCCCTCCAGAATCTTGACCTCTTTGAAACAGAAGTTGTCCCGCTGTCGTTCCTCAAGCTCCCGCCGTTTCGCTTCGTCGGTCAGGGTATCACCCTGAAACTGAGCCAGCAACTCGTCGGAGGCGAATCTCACCCCCAGGTGCCTGTCATGGCTGATCTCCTGCAGATCTTCGGTTAGCTTCCGGGTGAATTCGTTTAGACTGGTGATGTCCTTATAAGCGTTTTTCTTGTACTGCGAGCGGAGGTGTTTTTCCATCTTCTTGGCTACGTCGGGAAAAACGTAGACTTCGTTTAAAGCCCGGGTGATGCTGTCGATGATCGTAGCTTGCATCACAGCGTCGATCTTTTTGTCTTCGGGAGGTACCCCCTGCTGGCTGTGAACATCCACCGCATTGATGAAAAGACAAATGACTATGTATCCGATTATCAATCCTGCCACGATGATCCATTTGGGATGGATCTTTCGAATAATCGATCGGGGAATAGCATGAAACCTGAACATATCACTTACCTCCTATTTTATGTTTTTTGGTTTTCTTCAAAGCTTCGATATCCAATTTCAAGGTTATGGTCGGGCGCTTATAGCTTGAACTCTGATCAGCTTCCGAGTGGGTCTGAACGAAACCGAGCTGACGATAAAGACTGTTGGCGACTGCCAGTTTGGTGCTGGTATTAAGAGAGATGGTGCTAGCGCCGCGCGATCTGGCTTTTTCTATGACCGCCAAAGCCAACCTTTTTCCCGCCTGTCGCCCTTGAGCTTTTTCGGTGACCGCCATCTTGGCCAATTCATAAGCGTTCTTATCATGTCGAATCAGGGCTGCGGTTCCCACAATCTTGCCCTCCAGCCGGGCAAAGAATATCCGTCCGCCATGCCGGAGAATCTCCCCCTCGGGATCGGAGAGTATCTTTTCATCGAGCGGCTCAACCGAGAAATACTTCCTGAGCCACTCCAAGTTGAGCTCTTTAAAATACTTTCTGTATTTTGGTTTGTAGTCTATGATCTCCACTTCCTCCAATTGCCTTTTTTTAATCTGGGTCTTGATGCGATCATACATTTCGGCATCATCCAAGGAATTTTCAATACGATCCAATATCTCCAAAAGATCCACGCTGCTTTCCGCCAGAAGCTCGCCTGCCGCCAGCTTGAAATCATTCCATACGGGCTTTAGCTTTGTTACCAAAACTTTGCCCGAAGGTGACAGTGACAATAATCTCTTTCGCTCGTCTGCTTTATCTTTTTGAGAAACCAGCAAACCCGCTTTTTCCATAGCATTTGCCACCTGATTGACTGCCGGGTGAGACACCCGAAGCTCCTGGGCGATTTTGGTTACGGCCAATGGAGATTTCCGCGACAACAGATAGAATACCGTAAACCAGCGGGGCTCAAAATCCAGCCTCTGTTCCCGATAGATGCGGGAACCGTCTCTCATCAGTCGATCCGAAAGCCGCTTCAGCCGGCTAGCCAGAGCCAAAAGACCAAGCTGTTTGATCAAATCCATATACCATCCTCCTTCCAGGATAAGCATGATCACCTTCATTTAATTTACGTAAGTACTTACGTATATTCTGATCGATTTGTTTCACCCCTGTTGCAAAAAATTATCATTGGAAGCTGAAGAAGGTGTTATTTGCTCCAGTGGGCAAACCTTCAAAGTGAAAGGTATATCCTGTAAGGATTGATTGACAAATGTTACTTGGACATTATGCGTGCGGGCAATAGCTTATGAAGAAACATGAAATAAAAAGGTCGATCCCCTCAAGAAGGAATCGACCTATGATCTTACTACATTCCATTAACTACGAACGCTGAATCACCCTTTACGGTTGTCCCATAAACGGATACTTGAAGTCCGAAGGCGGTAACAGATTCTCCTTGATGGACCGGGGCGAGGTCCAGCGAATCATGTTGTGCAGGGCGCCGGCTTTGTCGTTGGTGCCGGAGGCCCTGGCGCCGCCGAACGGCTGCTGGCCCACCACCGCGCCGGTCGGCTTGTCGTTGATATAGAAATTCCCCGCCGCGTTACGCAAAATGCCCTGAGCCAATTCCACCGCATTCCGGTCGGTGGCGAAGATCGCACCGGTCAGAGCATAAGGGGAGGTTTCATCACACAGATGTAAGGTCTTTTCGTAATCTGCATCTTCATAGACGTAGATGGTGAACACCGGACCGAAGATCTCCTCCTGCATGGTCTTGAATTTGGGGTTGGTGGTCTCGATCACCGTGGCATCGATGAAATAACCCTTGGAGTCGTCGCAATTGCCGCCTATGATGATCTTGACATCAGGGGCGCTCTTGGCATAATCGACATACTCCTTGATGCTGTCGTAGGCACTTTTGTCGATCACCGCATTCATGAAATTGGAAAAATCACACGGGTCACCCATCTTGATCTGCCCGATCTGCTTCAGCAGAATCTCTTTGATCTGGGGCCAGAGCGATTTGGGCAGGTAAGCTCTTGAAGCCGCGGAGCATTTTTGACCCTGGTATTCGAAAGCGCCGCGGGTGATGGCTGTTGCCACCTGAGAGGGATTGGCAGAACTGTGCACGAAGATGAAATCCTTGCCGCCGGTCTCGCCGACGATACGGGGATAGGTTTTGTATTTCGCGATATTCTCCCCGATGGTCTTCCACATCCCTTGAAAAACTGCGGTTGATCCGGTAAAATGAATTCCCGCCAGATTCTCATTGCTTAGCACCACTTCGCTGATCTCGGATGAGTTCCCGGTGATAAAGTTAATTACCCCGGGAGGTAGCCCTGCCTCCATCAATATCTGCATGATGAAGTGAGAGGTATATAGCACACTTCTCGCTGGCTTCCATACTGCTACGTTTCCCCATAATGCCGGGGCGGTGGGGAGGTTGCCGTTGATCGAGACGAAATTGAACGGGGTGATCGCATAGATGAATCCCTCCAGGGGCCGGTAGTCGATCCGGTTCCAGATCAGGGGATCGGGATTGATCGGCTGGATGTCGGAGATCATCTGCATGTAATATGCGTTGAAGCGGAAGAAATCGACCAGCTCGCACACCGCATCGATCTCCGCTTGAAACGGATTCTTGGAGTGCGCCAGCATGGCGGCGGCATTCATGATATAGCGATAGGGACCGGCTAAGAGATCGGCGGCTTTAAGGAAGATAGCTACCCGCTGCTCCACCGGCATAACTGCCCAGGTTTTTTGGGCTTTGAGGGCTGTATCTATCGCCAGTTGTATCTCCTTTTTGCTGCCATGATAAGCATAGCCCAAAAGCAGATTATGGTCGTGCGGCGCGGTCATCTTCACTTTTTTGTCGGTGCGAATCTCCTTGCCGTCGATCACCAGAGGGACTTCGATCTGTTTGGATTTCAGCTCGATTAAAGCCGCTTTGAGTTTTTCCCTTTCCGGCGAGCCCGGAGCATAGTTATAAACCGGCTCATTCACCGGCTGTGGAATACGATAGTTACCCATGCATCCTCCTTAATGGTTTATAATAAATTCAATATGATTTTCATATCCAGGCCAAACCTCAGAAACAATTAAGCAAATACGGAAGGACTTTTCAAGACAATTGTGGACAACCTGCAGATAGTTGTCGGGAGTACAAGACTTCTATACTGCTGTTGCACTTCTAACAAATGAATAGTATCAGGAACACAGGGTTAAAGAGTAGCTTGTTACATAACCCTATATCACCTATAAAATACCTTCATCTCATCGAATGTCCTGCGGATAAAAAAGGATAAAGATAGAAAGTGGGTCGGACATTCCTGCCCGAATTCCGGGTTTTGAGATATGATTACGTTATGAAGAGAGGAGAGATACAAATCCCCCTTTTATTCCCCCTTTACTAAAGGGGGAACTGATGCTTTCGGCTCCCCCTTTGAAAAAGGGGGAACTTCTGATATACCCCATTTTAACGAAGAATTGGGTTTTTCAACATTTCCTTTCTGTCTGACCAGAGTAAAAACAGATAAACAGAGAAGAATGTCTGTTCTACCTAATGCAGAATAAGGTCGGAAACGCGGGGTTTCCGTTTTACTGTACCTTTGACATAAAAAAAGGGGCAGGTGAAAGCCACCTGCCCCCGGTAACCGTCTCTCTAAAATACGCTATTTCAAAAGAAGCATCTGTTTGGTCTGGGCAAAGTCTCCCGACTGCATCCGGTAAAAGTACACCCCCGAGGAGACCAGTCTGCCTGAACCGTCAACCCCATTCCATCTGACCCGATATGTCCCCGCAGACAGATTCCTGTCTACCAGGGTGATTACCTTCTGCCCCACAATATTGCAGATTATTAAGGTCACATGTCCAGCTTTGGGCAGTCCAAATACGATCTCCGTGGAAGGGTTAAACGGGTTGGGTGAATTTTGGGTAAGCTGGAAATCATTGGGAACCAGATTATCCTTTTCGGGATCCACATCCTCAGCAAAACATTCACTTAAGTAATTCCTGTCAGATTCATCGGAAACCACCCCGGCATAAAAGGTTGATTCAGGTAGGAAGACACAGCTGCTATCCGTAGGCTTCACCGTGCCGGACCAGCCATAGCCAACCGTAGCAGTATAGAAGCCGTATCCATTGGTTTGAGGATCATCCGGAAGTCCGCTCATCACCACACCTCCCATACCCACCCCATCAGAATTACGGACATATCCTGAGATGGTGCATATTCTCAGGATAAATGTCGAATCGCCACCATAAGACGTACCTAAAGAATTAGTAGCGTACGCTCGCACGTGGTAGAGCGTGCCCAACTCCAAGCCGGTAAGGGTGCTGGTGAACGACCCGGTGTCGCTGCCGTCTATGGTCCTGGGGTATTCCGTCGTCGGATTGGCATATACGTACCAGCAGACTCCCCGGGCGGTGACTGAATCCCCGCAATCTGAGGTGACGTAACCGCCGCCGGAGGCAGTGGTGGAGTTGACGGAGGTGATAGTTTTAGTCGTTACAATAGGCATACCAATCGAAGTTGTAAATGTCGAGTCATCACCATAAGACGTTCCTCTAGAGTTAGTAGCATATGCCCGCACGTGGTAGAGCGTATTTGACGTTAGTCCGGTGATGGAACTGACAAATGAGCCGGTGTCCGAGTCGTTCACAGTGTGACTGTCGCTGACGACCGGATTGGCCGATGTGCTCCAGCAGACTCCCCGGGCGGTGATTGAATCCCCGCCGTCGCTGGTGACGTTCCCGCCGCAGGTGGCGGATTGGCAGGTGATGGCGGTGATAGTTTTAGTCGTTAGGGTGGGCGTAGGCAAAGTTGTAAATGTCGAGTCATCACCATAAGACGTTCCTACAGAGTTAGTGGCATAAGCCCGTACGTGATAGGTCGTACCGGGATTCAAACCGGTGATGCTGCTGACGAACGCACCTTCTCCGGTGCCGTTAGTCGTTATGCTGTCGGCAGTCGTCGGATTGGATGAGGTGCTCCAGCAGACTCCCCGGGCAGTGACCGGTACCCCACCGCTGTCGGTGACGTTCCCGCCGGAGGTGGCAGTGGTGGAGGTGATAGCGGTGATAGTTGTAGTCGTCACCGTGGGCGCAGCCGCCTGCACACCGACTACTCCGGTTACCACTCCAAGCAAACAACACCCCAAAACTGTGAGAACCTTAATCAGGTTTCTCATGATTACCCCCTAAGTTTAGGATTATATTAATGGACCTTCTAGTGAACTGTAACAAAAGTTCCGGGTGAATGTAGTTGCTCAATTTATTGAGCATTGTTGCCAGTAGGCCTGATAAATCAGGCAGCTACAAAAGTTGCCACTAAGCCTGATAAATCAGGCAACTACAATAGGGAACAATATCTGTTACATACCACTAGTTAAGTCCGGTTATTGTTTATGTAGAAGTGAACATGCTCCTTAAGTTTTATCAGTATGGAAAATTCAGAATTTAATTTTATTTAGCTCTGGCTGTTATATGATCGTGTGTCTATCAGCCGGTAATAAATGAATTATTTAGAGGATAGAAGAGGAAAAAATCTGTCTGAATAAAATCAAAATGATTTCCAAACAAGAACCAATTAGTTATCCCAACGAGGGTAGTGAATACAGTCAGAAGTAATAATGGTGCGCTTTTCTTATGGTGATATTATATTGGTTAAATCCAGATATGGAAAAAGAGGTCGATCATTCATACAGAAGATCGACCTCCGGTTTGAATCACAATCGTTTACATCTGGCAGGTGGGGGGAGTACTTATCTTGCAGGTTACATTTTCAGAAGCTCAAGCACTTTGTAAATCAGCACGGCGGGCCAAAAAATGGCTTTGAAGATGCCCAGCACCACGGTCCAAAACGAGGTAGCGTGTTGCAGGTAGTAAACCAACGCACCGAGAAAAGCCATGCCGTAGATGCCACCCGAAATACCGGTGCAAGACATTGCTCTCTTCTTTTTGTGCTCCTGTGTGGTCGAATTGCTGTCATTAGTCACTTTGTCCTCCTGGGTTAATATGTGAATAGGCCCCTATCCCTGAAGTTTCTATTTGTCAGGTGCTCGGACGAGCCCGTCTGGGCGCATGACACCTAACCTGCGAACTACCAACCGCCTCTTTTTCTCAAGTTCTCTTTTTGCCAGTCCGAACAAGAGCTGGGGGAGCCTTATTGAAATGTGCATTAAATCGAATTTGGTCAGAAGTCGTGCCCGGTAGACCTTTTGAAGTATCCGCCCGATCTGTCCGAAACCGTAAAACCCGAATTTTATCCTATCTCGTATCCGCTTTAAATCTTTCAGATTGTGCCGGTCTGAATACACGGCGCCACCAACGGAATCATAGTGATATCCCGGTGTATTTTCGACCACCTCTTTCAGCGGGGAATACTTTTCTATTCTGAGTTTCTGGAAACTTATTGAATCGAGCTTCAACTCTTTTGCAAACCGGGCAATGTATACCATCTCTTCTTCCGTCTCCCCGATATTCCCGTAAATAAAATAGCCATGAACATAGAAATTATAGTGGTTTAAGATCTTGAATGCCTCCCGGACCTGCCGCTGAGTAAAACCCTTGTTGAGCTGCATTAAAATCCTATCATGGGGCGATTCTATGCCGATGAAAAAAATCTTGAAACCAGCCTTTTCCGCCTTTTTTAGAAGTCCTGCATTCCTGGCGATCTCGATTCGGGTCTGCACGATAAATTTTTTCTTGATTCCATTTTCTATGATCAGATCACATAGTTTTTCGCTTCTTTTGGGATTCGTAAAAAAATTGTCGTCACTAAACATGACCACGTCGGCAGTAATGCTCTTGAGCTCTTCAATAACCGATTCAAGCGGCCTCTCCGTATATTTCCTTTTCTGCCCGAGGGGATTCAAGCTGAAGGTGCAAAACTTGCAGTTGTATGGACACCCTCTGGACGTGAGCACCGTGTCGAAAGTAAGAGTCGTTATTTGGACCCCATTTTGTATCCAATGGTAATCGTGCTTTCTCAGTGATCTGTCGGGGAAAGCCACATGCAAGATATCCGGAAGGGATCTGTTCTCATTATGAATCACCGTTCCGTTCTCCCGATACGAGAGCCCAAGAATGTCTTTATGGGGAAAGCCCCTCACCACCTCCCTGATGGTCTCCTCCCCTTCGCCTCTCACAATGAGATCGATATTCGGGCATCTGGCAAGAAGGGATTCAACCTCTTCAGTCGCCTTATGCCCTCCGACCACGATGGGAACTTCATCCGGCAATTTGCAGATGAGATCGCAGATGGCGTTAAACTGGGAATTCCAGGTAATGCTTATGCATAACAGGTCTATCTCTTTTTTAATGTACTCGGATAGTACATTGACATCCCGATATTCCTGTTCGTATCTCAAATCGAGAAGAGTTACCTTACCAACCAGGTCTTTTATGTTGGCCGCGATGTATTCCAGTCCCGTGGGAGGAAAGATTCCCATCGTTGCTGTGGAATCTCTGAAATAGGGGTTTAGGGCAAGCACATGTTGATATTTCATTTTTCAGATCCTGTGTTTTGACGTGTTGACGTCTAACGCCTAAGCTCACTGGATTTCACGGAGCGCAGCGGAACAAGGTCAGGTGCATCCGTTCGTTAGCCACTCTTGATTTGTCCGTGTTATACCTTTTCAAGGACAAAAAGTCCTAAGCCAAGATAGTCTTGGTGCTTTTGATAGTTTTTCTTTTCTTCCTGCCAGTGTGCTCCATTACCTCTATCCTCGTAGTAGGCTTCCCACCAAGATGGTTCGTGATGGTCACGTGCAAATAGAGTGCGAAAGCCACATTCGGTAAATGCTTTTTGGTTTCCGTTCATTGTGAGAACGTGAGCTGTGCCCCCCGTCCAACAATGCTCTATCTCTTTGGGTACGTCTTCCCTTCTCCAAATGACTTCGATAATGACTGCTCGTCCTTTGGGCTTGAGCACCCGATGAAACTCTTTTAAGCCATTATTAAAGATTTCGCAGATCGCGCCGCTGCAGAAAACCACATCGAAAGTCGCCGCCTCAAATTTAAGAGCATTGCCATCCCCTATCTCGAATTCAGCGAGGTGCTCCAACCCTCGCTCGGTGGACTTCTTTTTAGCTCTGGTAATTGCCCATTCCCCAATATCTATGCCGATAATTTTACAACCATACTTCGTGGCTATGTAGAGTTCTAACTCTCCAGTGCCACATGCAACGCTGAGCATTTTGGCATTCGATTGAAGGGAAAGATATGGTTCTGCTTCTTGTGTCAACTCAATCCCACCTGGCATGATGACTTCTTTTCTTGATATCTCACACATCCTTTTTTTCCTTTACGATGGCTAACGATAAACATGAGCCGTTCTGCGAAGCGCCAGCGAGCAGAATCGGCTCTATGTGCTGGTTTGCTCCTTTATGGATTAAAATACCAATAATTTTTTTTATGATTAAAGATATATCCATCTTCTAAAAAGTGATGTTCTCTACCTAAGATATCAATTTGTGAATGAATAATTCTAATTTCGAAAATATCATTATCCATAAGATTATTAATTTTACTATTCTGTATTTCAAAATGACCAGAAATTTGCCTTTGAGGATTTATATTCCACTCTCTATCACCTGTATACAATCCTTTAGTTAAATTGAGATTTAAGTTTTTATTATTTAATTTACCTATTAACTTCATTTTAACTTTTATTGGTCGAAAATTTGACAAATTGGAAATTGTAAAATTAATATCTGGATATTTTCTATTTGTATTTGAAATAACATATTGTAAGGGAACTATATATTGAGATGTGTATTTTTCGTAGATTAGCTCTCTTTGTTGTTTAATTTCTTCAGGAGATATTTTATTACCCTTAGGATGAAGTTCATTATACATTCCCATTTTTGAATGGCAATCATAACAAACAGGAAGACCATTATCGAAGCTGTTATCTTGATTACTTTCAATATGTGCTATCTCAATATCTATGCCACGTTGTTTTCCACATAAACAACAATGTCTCTCACACCACAGAAGCATTCTAATTTTATCATTTTTCTTAAAATTTTTTCTTTTTACATTCATGGTAACTTAGGAGTTAACATTGTTTATATTGATCCATATGATACCGCAAACATGGCTTTGAGTGCTATATAAGACGCCTGCGAAAAGGCGTCGCTGGGTGCGTAAGCTATATAAGGTCAGTAACCCCGTGCTCCTGACACTTTTATTTGTCGGGTGCTCGGACGAGCCCGTCTGGGCGCAGGGCACCTGAACTACAGACTGGGCGTAGGGAACGCATTTCGCCATGCGCTTCTTTTCCATTCAAGATTGTTTATGTGCGTCCGCTGAATGCCGAAAACACCTCTATCCCGCAGCGCAGCTATGGGCCCACCCGCCAATACGCATAGCAAGATCGGGATCGTCCTTGTATCATCTCTCTACCATGTCTAGCTCATTTACCATTTACACATCACGCATTTTAAAAAGTTTTACTATTACCCAAACAGATGCAATGAAATAACTTAGTTTAGTTACGTTCAATAGAATAATAATTGCGCTTCCATATGAAGGAGAGGTAACTTCTTGAATTACAGATAATATAAAAAGAATGAGTGCTGAAGCGACAAGCATTATTGATACACTTTTTGCTTCTTTCCACAGACGAATTGTTGCCATAACAATAAATGCAACTGTTGCAATTCCAGATATAACAATTAAAGCAATTGGCGCAACAGAATTTCCTTCCAAATCTGTAGCAGACGATAAAACAGACAAGACATACGTTCCTATACCGAAAATTGCGAGTGTTTTGTTTTTCATATATTATTATCCCAACTATTGATCATATGGCTTCCAGCTTGTAGGTCAGGAGCCCCGTGCTCATGACACTTTTATTTGTCAGGTGCTCGGACGGCTACGCCCGTAGGGAGCCCCCAGACGGGAGCGTCCACTCGTCTGGGCGGAGGGCACATGACCTACAAACTACTAACCACTAACTAACAACCGTTTTAAAACTGCGGGACGACCTTCCCAACTTCACAGTCGGGACGTTCTAACACTTCGGTTCAAGTGCACCGACCAGCGGGTCGGTGTCACCTGCAACTGGTGGTTTGATGATCTTATTTCGCAATCCATTCGGTGAACGACTGAATTCGTTCCTTGTGGGGAGCCTTCTCAATTTTCCTGACGATGCCACCATCATGGGTGACGAACGTGAGTTGCGGATCTGCCAAATAGACCAGAAAATGAATGTCGTTGAAGTCATTTTTGTTTTTCTCAGGATTGTAACCAGCTTCTGCGATCTTCCGGAGTATCCACTTATAGGCAGCACAATAGTCAGCTAACTTTTCTTTCGCCTGGCGATCCCATTCGGAATTTAAGGTGGTACCGAGCAAACATACATTGACCCGGATAGCGGTGAAACGGTAGAAGACATCCTCAAAATCGTCGGATTCAAGAAACCACGCGAATTTTGTGCGAAGATTTTGGTCTGATACGTTCGGTAAGCCACCACCCTCCCTAATCTCTTTATGGTCAGGTGTCAATATTGCCAAGACATGTTCCTCCATGTCTTGGACATATTGCATCTCATACTTCTCTCGGAATTGTTTGAGGTAACCTGTCTTGATAAACACACGTGATAAAATGTTGCCCCACATTGTGACTTGGCCATCCGCCAATCGGTCATAGTCCCGAGTTTGAGCAATCACTTGTGAAATCTTGAGTGTATCTTCTGGCGAGAGGCCATATTCACCTATCGGATGAGCGAAAATTTCCCTACGCATGAACATTTCAGGGTCGAGAAGTGCAAGATCGCAAAGTTGTGTTATAGCCTCAAAGGCACGCCGATAACTTTCGTATTTGTCCTTTTCCTCATCGCAAATATGACTGCCGAGTTCAACTAGCGACAAAGGACTTACACAGCCATATGCACTGAGACTGGCCATCTTCTGGCGGGCTGTCGCAACTTGCTGCTGAGTTATCTTTCCCCTTTGGACATCCAAGAAGATATTCGTGTCGAACAATATTTTCATTCTCTCGTATTGAACTGCTGTTTATATAGTTTCTTCATAAGACCAGTCAGTAGGTCGGGAACCCAGGGCACCTGACCTACAAACTGGCATCTTATTCACGGTTATCGCCACATTTTCAATAAGTCATCTGGGTATTCTTCTAACCCAAGTTCTTTTCGCATTTCGCTGATAATTTTCTTGGCTTTGAGCCACATATAATCCGCGTGTTGCTCAAGAAAACGTATATATTCGCTTTTATCTTGGTTTTCCGAAGTTTGTTTTACTCTTGTCCTAAAGTCAGTAAGTTTCAGATCTACTAGTGCTTGAATAATACTCGGTTTCAGATACAAGCTACTTTCGTAAACCAAAGACTCAAGTTCGTTATATTTTTTTGTGATCTCGCTTTCGTCCGGTTTGCCAAACATTGAAAATCCAGCAATCTCTGTTGTCGATTTCAAAGTCTGTAAACGATACGTTTCAAAAAGTTCATGGAGTTTAGCCGTAATCTGTGCATAGGCTTTTTCCTTGTCACTAATTCTTCGGCGTGCTACATCTCGTTTTGATTCGATTGAGCCAACCCATACATTGAGCAAGTAACCTAATATCAAAGTCGCTATCGGTAATAGTATCTGAATGAGTGTGTTCCAGTCAATCATATGCTTATTCTTTTAAGCAAAATATAAGTATTTCTTAAAAACGAGTTTAAGCAGAAGCGACCCAACTATTGCTTATATAGTTTCTTCATAAGACTTGTAAGCTGCAAAACTGCGGCATAATACACCGATTTTAAAATAGTTATTATGTCAGGAGCACCCTGCTCCTGACACTTTTATTTGTCAGGTGCTCGGACAGCAACGCCCGTAGGGAGCTCGTCTGGGCGCAGGGCACCTGACCTTCAAACTAACCTGTTGTCTCTCTTGCTACAAAGAGCAAATTAACTACAACTTTAATGGTGAATAGGATAGCTCCGGTATTTATAGGAGATGAGTATATTTTGCATACACAGTTTTCAAAACACTAAAGATGAAAAAAATTGAAAAACAACCACCAGTAATGCCAGAAAGGTCAGAAACACCAGTATCGCAAGTCCGCTATGCCCTTTGGTATGAACAGCATAGCTCTTGCCGCCGGACCACTGGAGAAAAATTAAGCCACCACCAGTAAGGTCAGTAAGGTCAGAAACACCAGTTTCTCAGATTAAGCGTCTCCGTTCTTCAAATGCGTAGCGCCCGACCTTCGTGTCGGGCGTTTTATCCAGTTACAACTTCACCAATTCCACACGGCGATTGTTTGCCTTTCCCTCGGGGGTATCGTTGGTGTCGATCGGTTTCGATTCGCCCCAACCTTTGGATTCAAGACGCTCAGGAACAATCTTATAGTTGGCGATAAGATAGTCCCTCACCGATGCTGCTCTCTTTTGTGACAAGGTCATGTTATAGTCTTCTGCTCCGTCGGAATCGGTATGCCCTTCTATGGACAGACGTAACGTGGGATTCTCGTTCAACAGCGCACCGATATCCGCCAGCGTTTTGTACGATTCCCCTTTGATCTTATCCGAGCCGGAGTCGAACAGGATGCCGTGGGTGACGATCCGGCCTGCCTCATCCAGCTGCTGCTTTAGAGTCTTTCCCCCTTCGGCGTAGCGGAACGTGCCGATCAGCATCGGATTGTTGGGCTCGTCCAGCCAGGGATCCATATAAACCCCGAAGTCCACCGGTTTGAAGCCCTCGACCGCGGGCACGTTGGCTACCCGCTCGTTGTCGATGTAACATTTCATGGTGCTCTGCGTAGCCATGACGCGCATGGTGTGGATCCCCCCCGAAAGCGGTGCGCTCAGCTCTTTGGAGGCAATGTCCTTATCCATGAGCCTGAGGTTGGTTCTGTGCTTATCCTGTATGAAGAAGTTGCCGATCTCCTGATTCTGGTCGTTATACCATTTAATGAAGAACCAGTGTCCTCTCGTATCCCCCCCCTTGTTGTAAAACTCCATTTCTATCGTGTACTTCGGCGGAAGGGGACCGGTTGCGATCTTGGGGCGGATGGAACCCTTGTCCGTGCATAGGATGTATTTCTTGTCCCCCTGCTTGGCAATCTCGAAGACTCCGGAATCGAGCCTCCACCGGGAGGGGAACTCACCCATTTCCTCACCGGAGAGGTCGTCGTAGAAGATAACCTTGTCGCCGGGGACGAAGTCGTACTTGGTATAAAGCGCCATATCTTCCGATGCTCCGGTAGCAGCCGGCTGTGTTTTTGCCGTTTCGGAGCCGGACTCTTCGGTTGACTCTTCACTGGATTTGGCCGTATCCTTAGTTGTTTCTTCCTTCCCCTCGACGGTCTCATCGACCTTCTCCTCGACCTTCTTCTCCGCCTTTTCCTTGGCTTTGTCTTTCAGCTTTTTGAACTGTGCCTGAGCCGGGGACGACATAGCTATGAAGGCAAGGCATAATAAAACAGTGAAAATGAATTTGGATTTCATAGCGCTCTCCTTTCTTTTTAACCAAATGGGAAGTTACTTCTTTACCCATTCAGACGTTTATATTTTTTATCTTATGGTTCAAAACGAACCTGTGGTTAGCTTTCCTTTTTTAAAGCCTTCAGCCGTGCATTTCCTATTACTGGATCAGTTAGAACATGATATAAGAAAACACACGCGCTTTCATCTTGTCAAGCTTTTTTAACAGAAATTGAGTCGGCTGCCCCTGACTAAAAGTGGGGGGCTGAAGTTAACAAGCAATCGGTTCTATGGTTCCAAATTCGGATCTTGCACCCTCTGACTAGTTCCTTCCCCTCTTTTATCTTGTAGTGAGCGCAGTGAATCTAAAAGAAGGGACAGGGGGAAATTGAAATCCCCCTTGAATTCCCCCTTTAATAAAGGGGGAACTTATGATGCACCCCATTATACAGAAGAAGTTTATCATGCTACCGGATCATAGAAGCAAAGCCGTTGATATTGGAGTAATCTTAAAATCTATTGCCAACGAGTGGATTTCTGTTATATTATTGGTCAGAGAATTTAACCGGAGGAATTGCGCCTATGTCTCATCTCGACGTCAGCGGCAAGAAGATCGAGCTTAATGAAGAGGGATTTCTGACGGATTCCAAGCAGTGGGATAAGCAGGTGGCGGAGGCTTTGGCCAAAGCTGCCGAAGGCATCGATAATTTGACTCCGGAACACTGGGCCATCATCGAATTCATTCGGAACCACTATCTGGAAACCAATCTGGCACCGATGGTTCGGTCCATCTGCAAGACCACCGGCTTGCCTTTGCGCCGCATTTACGAACTATTCCCCTCAGGTCCTGCCAAGGGTGCCTGCAAAATTGCTGGTCTGCCCAAGCCGGACGGCTGCGTGTAGGTTTCGCTAAATATCTATGCTTACTATATTGAAACTGGGTGTAGCAGCTTCGGGGCTATTTTGCGCCGTCGCTCTCGCGGTGATACTTCTGCGAACTTTCTCCTTCGGTCGGAGACCGACGTACGCTCGTCCACATGGCAGCAGCTTTGCTGGGGTTATGTATGCATTCGGATGGGGCATGCTCCCCTGGGAGAAAGAAAGCGCTTCCAAACATATCTGGACTTACGTGGGGGGCATCCTGTATCACCTCGGCATGCTGGTAGCCATGCTGTTTCTGGCAACGATACTTTTGCGCATTTCTTTTCCGACGACATTGTTGTACATCGCACGGATACTTCTGGTTATTGGTCTACTCTGCGGAGTGGCACTGCTTATTAAAAGAATGCTCAAGCCACACATGAGATCCTTAAGCAGTGGTGATGACTATTGGGCTAACATTCTGGTCGATCTTCTCCTCCTCTTAGCTCTTGTCTCGACTTTCGCCGAAAAAGCACTAATACCGTTTTTGATCTTGGCAATCATCATCTTTATTTACATTCCATTTGGTAAACTCCGTCACTGCGTTTTCTTTTTCTATTCGCGGATTCTCTTTGGAGATTTCTTTGGCAGAAGAGGTGTGCTTCCTCATCCCTCAAGGAAGGTTTAGCATATGGCGTCCGAGAAAGTACAAAAAGATCCCTATATAGAGCGAATCCGAAATCTGAAACCGGACCAGCTGCAGTCTGCCCTCGCAGCATTCAAGCGACTGCTTGATCACGAAACGGTGGCTAATCTGCAGTCATGCGTCAACTGCGGGCTTTGCGCCGAAACCTGTCATTACTATCAAGCCACCGGGGAGCTTGATGATATCCCAGCTTATAAGCTTAAACTGGTAAAATCGTTATTCAAAGATCTCTCGACCGTGCTGGGTGGATTAAAAGAAAAGCCCGGCAAAAACGGGGTTCTGGATAGCCAGACGATCGAGAAATGGGTGGATTCGTTCTTTGGGCGCTGCACCCTCTGCGGGCGCTGTGCGCTCAACTGCACCATGGGGATCGACATAACCCGTCTGATCCGAATGGCCAGATCTACCTTAGCTTCCATTGACCTGGTCCCGCCTGAGCTGCAATCGACCGTGACCACTGCCGTGGAAAAGGGGAATAATATGGGGATTCACCGGGAGGAGTGGCTCGATACGCTCCAGTGGCTGAGCGAGGAGCTGCAAATGGAGGTCAGCGATCAAAAGGCGCAATTGCCCGTGGATAAGCCGGGTGAGAAGCTCCTTTATACCGTCAATCCGCGCGAGCCGAAATTCTTCCCGTTGTCTCTTTTAGCCACCGCCAAGATATTCTATGCAGCCGGAGAAAGCTGGACAGTGGCCAGCGACTACTACGACGTCACCAACTATGGTCTTTACAGCGGAAATGACAAAGAAGCAGTATTACTTTCATCGCGTTTGCGCGAATCAATGATCAAATTGAAGGCTGAGATTCTCGTATTGGGCGAATGTGGTCATGGGTATAATTCCAATCGGTGGGAAGCACCCGAGTGGATGGCAACGGAGGACAAATTTGAAGTCAAGAGCATCATTGAGATCATTGCCGATTATATCCGCTGGGGACTCATCAAACTGGACCCTTCGCGCCATCGGAAATTGGTGACGCTGCACGATCCCTGCAACCTAGTACGCCTGGGCGGCATCATCGAAGAACAACGCTTTATTCTCAAAAATGCAGCCACTGACTTTATTGAGATGTATCCTAATCGTGAAAAAAATTTCTGTTGTGGTGGCGGCGGCGGTCAGTTGTCCATGACCCGCTACGCCAAGAGAAGATTGGAGGCGGGCAGGATCAAGGCAGATCAGATCCGAAAGACCGGGGCACAGATCGTGGTTGCCCCCTGTCACAATTGTATCGACCAGCTGAACGAGCTTAACCGAGAATATGATCTTAAAGTAGAGATCAAGACCATATCCGAGGTGATCGCCGATGCTTTGGTGATTGATAAAAAAGATAAATGAACTAAAGAAATCGACCCGTGAAGTCAACAGGTCTTCTGCTTCTGACGAATGCGGGCTATCTCCCCCACAGCCGTTATGACAGTCTGTATGTCCTTTGCAGTATTGAAGGGACCCAATCCGAATCGTACCGATCCGTGAATCTCATCGGTTCCAAGTTGTTTATGCACCAGGGGGGCGCAGTGCAAGCCGGTGCGGCAGGTTATGCTGTAGTCCACGTCCAGCATGGTGCCGGTGTCCATTGCCTCCAGCCCTTCCACATTGAACGAGAGAATGCCGATGTGATTGTCCAGATTATCTTGGCAGTATAAAGTCACCCCATCGATTTGCATCAATCCGTCCCGCAACAAGGAGAGCAAGCGCATTTCGCGTTGGTGAATCGTCGCCATACCCTCTTTGAGCACCCATTTCACGCCTGCATTCAGGCCCGCGATCCCGGGAAGGTTGGGGGTACCGTACTCTAGCCGGTAGGGGTATTCATCCAGGTGAGTGGGGACTGCCGAGCGGACGCCTGTGCCGCCAGCGCGGGTGTGCCGGATCTCAACTCCTTCGCGGACATAAAGCCCGCCTATGCCCATCGGTCCCATAAGAGACTTGTGACCGGTAAAGGCCAAAACATCGATGTTCATCTCTTGCATATCCACCGGTATCTTACCAGCCGACTGGGCGGTGTCTACCAACAGAGTGATCCCCCGCTCCCGGCAGAGCCGGCCGATCTCCCCGACCGGCTGTACGGTGCCGATGACATTCGAGGCGTGATTGATAGCGACCAGTTTGGTGTTCTTCTTGAAACGCCGGGCAAACTCGTCCGGATCGACGAACCCCTGACCGTCAAACGGAACATGGTCGACTTCCACGCCGCCATACTTGTAAAGGTGATAGAGCGGCCGAATGACCGAGTTATGCTCCAGATTGGAGGTGATGGCATGATCCCCTTCCCTGAGCAGACCGAAGATCGCCAGATTTAAAGCATCCGTGGCGTTGTATCCAAAGATCAGACGATTGGGATCGGTTCCGTTGAAAAACGCGGTGAGGAGCTTGCGCGTTTCCTCGACCATGGACCCCGCCACCATACAGAGATCGTATCCCGACCGGCCCGGGTTGACTCCGCAGCAGCGAAAGAACTTATCCATCGCCACATAGACTTCCTCGGGTTTAGGGAAGGTGGTTGCGCCGCTGTCTAAGTAGATTAGTTTCTCCATAGTCGCCCTTTGGTTTCAGCCTTTGTATATTTATACAACATTTCCCCGATAAAGTCAACACCAGATTTGGGATTTATTGGCTCAAAACAAAGAGGGATTCAACAGTCTGACATGAAGTGGACAGTGACGATAAAAGCAGTCCGCCGTCCACCAACCACAGCTTTTGAGGGAAAGGAGGTGGGGACTGCGAACCATGAACTTTGAACCATCAACCGCTTTAAAAATGCGGGAGTTGCGAGATGAATTTAGAACTTTCTTCGTTTCTGAATATCAATCCTCAAACCAGTTTGAAGATGTACAAGAACTTGTTGTACAAATCCAGATGTAACGACTGACAACCTCTCAATTCCCTACCTATCTCCCTTCTTAACCGACAGCAAGGAAACCCTTACGTCGATAGAGTATACAGAATAAACATCTTTTTGTTAAGGAAAAGGATAGGTCGCTTCCTGACCCAACAAGGGCGCAGCCAGGCACAGATACGACAGAACCGTCACCACAAAGAAGCCTCTCATATTGATCTTTAGCATAATACCCTCCTTACTTATAGATTAGAGGAATTGGGCAAGCTTAAGCTTCAGTTTCTTGTTCTCTCCTGCTCGGTCAACGACAAACTCGTAAGTAGTGCCAGGATTGGCCTCGAGCAGTTTCCGGATAGCGATTACCCCATCAAACAGACCCACGTTTATACCGTTGATTGAACGGAGGAGGTCACCTTTCGCGAAACCGGCTTTTTCAGCCGGAGTATCCGGGGAGACATACGATACTTCAACTTCGCGGTTCTGACCCCAGCCTATCTGCAGACCGGAATTATCCACCGGCCAGGGTTGATTGAATTTGTCACCCCTCTCTACGATTAAACGCTCACTGGTGTAATTACAGTAAAGCACGAAATTGCGGAACAGCGAATTGCCCAGTACACCTATCTGGTCGGCGGTAAAGGTTGTGTCAGTACCTCCGTATGAGAAGCTGATCTCCGGTTCATATACCGTGAAACCGGCAAACTGAATGCTGTCGCATTTGATGTCCTTTACTCGAAATTCGTTGCCGGCACCGTGCCCCATACGTATAACGCCGTCCTTCTTGGCGTAACCTTCGCGCAGAGCATAACGACCATCCAGGTGGGTAGTGCCCGCCCCTATGTCGAATAGCCAGCTACCAGACTGGGCTCCATCCAGCACTGCATGCACGCTGAAGACGCTGTTGTAAATATGCATGTCCAGCACATGCCCATCGCCGGCATACTCAAAATTCTCCAGCTCGTAAAATGAAACCAGTTCATTGGCAAAATCTATTTTAGTCACAAACCGGGAAAGAAAGTCAAAGCCCAGAACACCCACGACATCCGTACCGAGACGCCGGATCAGTTCGTTCATATCGATGACAGCTACCGTTTGGTCTTGAAACTGGATGTCTTTGACACTGTACGGCGGCAAAGTAGTGAAACTGGCCGTCACGGTACCACCAGCATCTCGCCCCTTCATCTCGCCCTCCAGTTCAAGACCCAGTTCTTCAGCAAACTCTTTGTTTAGCACCGTCATACTGGCACCGGTATCGAGAACCCAGAGGCGTTCCTTACCGCTTACCGTTACCGGGATATACAGATGATTGCCGATGAACTTAAATGGAATGTTCTCGGCGCGGTCACCGTTGACGAACTGGTAGTCCTTAGTATCTTGTTTGGGGGGTTCAAATAGGGTAAGTTTGATCTTTAGGTTCGATACATAACGAGTAATCCTAATTTCCTGAGCTTGCCCGGTTTGACGCGGGACTTCTTTGATCCAAAAAGGTACCAGCAAACCCTTGATTTGGCGATAGTCTCCGTAGAAAACGTCACGGCTTTCTATATCTTCCACGAAGACCGTCTTCTCCTGGACAAAGGTCTGGGCATTGATATAGTAAGTGTAGCTGTCGACGTTGATCTTGTTTGTGATCTTGATGACATAACAGTCTCTGCCCTCCACCCGCTCAATACCTTCAAGGCTGACTTTGAAGATATCGGATCCCGGCTTGGCAAAGGCGTAATCCTCGATCAGTCTTCTCACCTGGCGGCGCTTAACGGTTGCATCATCGGGATTGGTGATCACCTGGAGCTTCCCGTTTTGGTCCAATACCCACGCATGCTCACCATTATCGCCCTGGATTATATTCAACGGACCCAGGGTGGTCTCCACCCGGTTTTGACCTGGCTTTCGCATCCAAATCTTGAGGCTCCCTTCCATCCCACCCAGCGATAGAGTAGCTTCAGAGTAAGATGTCCGTTCGGACAGCAACCGCTCCAGTCCACCTGCCGCCTGGAAGTATCGATTCAGGATTTCGTAAGGATCGCTAATCCCCTGAGCCGAGACAGCGGCAGCGATAGCAACGACCAGAACAGCTGCGGAAACCGCAAACGCGTAGAAAGAGCGCATAAATACCTCCTTTTATTTTAACATTTGACAATTTTCTATACGTGGAGTTGATAATGAGGTTGCGACATTTTAAGTAGATACTGCGAAGGTCTCAAGACTGGAAGAACGGATGTAAATCGGAAGACTAACTATCTAATAGAGGAAACGACATCGCTTCCGGGCAAACTTTATCTCAGCATACAATACAACCGAGTGGGTTTGCTGGGAGATGTTCCCTATGCAGATACAACCATACGAGACTGATCCCGCACCATTAGCAGTTTGGCTTTGCTCAGGGATAGTTAGCGCAGCCGAACTATCAACACCCAGAGTTCATCTAAGGATCGAAGGATATGACAAACTCTGGCTTGATCTAAACCGCTTTCGGTCCACTGTCTTCAGCCCATAACCTTTGGGGTGGTGTTGTTCGGACTACGAACCATGAACTACGAACCACCTTAAAATGCAGGGCCGACGAGATTTCTGTTAGCTATTATTGTCAGGCGCGCAGGGGCACCTGATCTTCAGCGGCTAGATTTGCTTAACCTGAGTTGGTTTCGTACCCTTGTTGTGGCTATCACAACCCCACAACAAAACAAGCAAGAGCAGGAAACGAATCACTTGTTTCTTTTGCGCCTCCGAGTTCCAGAGGACTCAGCCTTAGCTAATCCGGCTACCCGGCACGCAGCCCATATTTTCCCGATTTTGCATTAAAACATAAACACAAGACCGCCCCGAATCTCAAAAATATTTCCATTTTCGGGCATTGTCGTTGCATAATAATAACCGCCCGTTTTAGTTCCCAAAACCCAGGCATATGCCAAACTGAAATCCAACCCAACATTTCGACTTACAAGAAAGATGGTTCCAAAATCCCAGTAAGTAATTAAATTGGCTTTGGTATCAGATTCATCTATCCATATATCTTCAGTAATTCCCGTATAAGGGTCATAATAATAATGATGACCCTCTACTGATACTCTATGACTAATTACTCCCAATCCAAACATTCCGTGAAAAATAAATTTCCCGGACTTCATTTCATACGGATAGGGCATAGTATACTGCACTCCGCTAATGAATTTTATCGCGGAAATTTTTGCTCTAATTCCCGATGGTAAGTCTTCTTCCTTGGCGAAAGACATACCCGGCTTAGCCACAATAAACTTTAAAGCCAGGCCACCTTTTAAAGCCACAAAAATATTCCCCTCAATGCCCATCCCACCATTGACCCCTCTGTAATAGTCGCCAAATGGTTTGCTATAAGTGCCTAAAATAGATGCACCGAAATGCCAGGGTTTGGCTGGATATCTCCGCATCCCGGGGCTGATTTGGGTAGAACGGGTATCTCCTTTTTGCGAGTAGGATGTCCCCAAAAATTTTTCAGTTATATCTTTACCCGCAAGATCTGTTATTGACTCGATTTCGTCAAAACCGACTCTGGTTTCATCTTTCCCCTTGATTATCCTAACAACATTAAGATTATGGTCCGCTATCAAATTAGCTATTTCATATGCATGACCCGATTTGGTTACCAACAATCCATAAGTGCTGGGGCCTAATGTTTTCTCCTTTTTCCCATAACTTTCTCCCAGCAATTCAGATGTTATATCCCTACCCGCCGCATTGGTAATAGATTCAATAGCACTAAATCCGATTTTTGTCTCCTCAGTCCCCTTGACAATGCGGACAACTCCAAGATTGTGGTCAGCAGTAATATAAACGTCTCTATACTTGTCCCCTGATTTAGTTACGACTGCTCCATATTCTCCGGTACTGGCTGGTTTTTCTTTTTTTCTATATATCTCCCCCAACAATTCATCTGTTATATCCTTTCCGGCAGCATTGGTAATCGATTTAATCGCCCCAAAACCTATCTTTGACTCTTCAGTGCCTCCGGTCAGACTAATTATCAGACTAATTACCTGAAGAGAATGGTCTACTATTATATACGCGTTTTCATATACCGCATCTGATTTGGTTACCACCGTTGCATATAAGCCAGCGCCGGATGTTTCATCTTTTTTTACCGACGTATCTGTTAGCAGTTCTTTTGTTATATCTTGTCCGGCAGTATTGGTGATTGACTCACAGGCGCCAAAACCGATTTTTATCTCCTCCGTGCCTCTGAGAACATTGACAATCTGAAGATTATGGTCGATTGTTATATAAACATTCTCATATTTGACACCTGTTTTGGTTATCACTGTCCCATATTCACCAGCAGTCGTTGTTGACGCTAAAATACAGAGTAGTATACCGAGGCAAAGAATGAATTGTATAAAAAGACGGGCATACATATTACCTCCTAATGTGAACATACATTAAATTCGAATCATGTAAAACTAAGAGCGCATTACTATCCATTAGTCAAGTGTATTTAACGGGGTCGACGAGATTTCCTCCCGATTCAATCGGGGGACGGACCTCTTGCATTATAAAAAACGGGAGCTACAAGACGAGTGTAGAACTTTCTTCGTCTCCGAATGCGAATCCTCAGTCCAGTTTGGAGATGTCCAAAAGCTTGTTGCACAGATTCAGACGTAGTCACCAGAATCCCTCTTTTCTTTCTCCCATCTCCCAATTTTATCGACCATGGGGAAACTCCTGTGTCGATTAAGGAATGATTTTAGAACTGCTTTAACTGATTTGAAAGAACCGACAGTGACACTTTTTGTAATTCCGATATCAGCATGAAAGCTATTCCGAGTGTCTAATTTCTCCAAAGCCACGAATAGGTCAAATCACGGCTCTGGCAAAAACTCCAGTGCCAGTCACCAAGATTTTCCCCTGCGCAAAAGAGAGACCTCTGACACAATCGCCAAAAAAGGATTCTCGTCTTATCTTTCTTTCTTTAGAATGGGGTTAAAGAGTGCAGAGGTATTCATGGATGGATCTGGCGGCTTTGCGTCCCGCTCCCATAGCCAGGATAACGGTGGCAGCACCGGTCACCACGTCCCCTCCTGCCCAGACTCTCGCTTTTGAAGTCTTGCCGTTTTCCGGATCAGCGATGATATTTCCGTTCTTGCCCACTTCCATTCCCGGCGTGGTCAGGGGAATCAGCGGATTGGGGCTGTTACCGATGGCACAGACCACCGCATCCATGGGGATGATTGTCTCCGAACCCTCAATGGGAATGGGTTTTCTTCTTCCCGAGGCATCCGGCTCACCCAGCTTCATCTTCAGGTATTCGATCTCTTTCACCCAGCCGTTTTCATCTCCAATATACCGGATGGGAAGGGTAAGAAAATTGAAAATTATCCCTTCCTCCTCTGCATTTTCTATCTCCTCCAATCGGGCGGGGAGTTCCTCTCTAGATCTTCTATAAATGATCCTTGTCTCCGCTCCCAACCTTAATGCCGTTCTGGCACAATCCATCGCCACATTGCCACCCCCGACAACTGCCACGCTTTTATGATTCTTTATAGGAGTATGGAATTGCGGAAAGAGAAAACCCTTCATCAGGTTCATCCGGGTAAGGTATTCATTGGCAGAATACACCCCGTTTAGATTCTCTCCGGGGATGTCCATAAACCAGGGGAGTCCCGCACCCGCACCGATGAATACGGCATCGTATTCTTCAAGAAAACTGTCAACAGATCTAGTTTTCCCCACTACAAAATCAGTCACTATCTCCACACCGAGTTTTCTTAAATAGTCAACTTCCCGATCAACTATGGCCTTAGGAAGCCTGAATTCCGGTATGCCATAAACCAGCACCCCTCCCATCTTATGCAAAGCCTCAAATATAGTCACCTGGTGTCCTAATTTTATCAGATCGCCCGCTACGGTGAGCCCTGCTGGTCCTCCACCAACAATGGCGACCTTCCGACCTGTGGGTGAAGGAATTTTAGGCATCGCCAGCACAGATTGCTCCGCTTCCCAATCTGCAAGAAACCGCTCCAGACGTCCAATGGCAATTTCGCCACCCTTGTTCTTTAGGATACAAAGCTTCTCACATTGTTCCTCTTGAGGACACACCCGACCGCAGACTGCGGGAAGACAGTTTTTATCCTTAAGAATCCTGATTCCCGCTAAGCAGTCTCTATCCGCTATAGATCTGATGAATCCGGGAATATCTATCTCCACCGGACAGCCAGAGACGCACTTCGGCTTCTTGCACTGCAGACAGCGCTTAGCTTCTTCTACTGCAGTTTCAATAAGATACCCCAGCGCCACCTCGCTGAAATTGTGCCTTCTCACTTCAGGCGGCTGTTTGGGCATGTCCCTTCGATTCAAATCCAGCTTTTTTCTTTGTGGTTCAGACATAAAATGTTTACCTGTATTTCGTGGAAGGAGTTAATCCGTTCACGGTGAATCCGTTCAGGATGAATCCGTAAGGATTTTATAAAAGACTTACGCCTAAATTCCTCCGTGTAAGAAAGTCAAGCTAAAACTTGACGCTCCAATGGAAGGCTGAAGCCTTCCGCTACATCTGTTTGAGCGCGTGATCTTCACACCTGCTGGTCCTAAGAGGTATAACCTCCTCAGTTATGTATGTTTTTCGACGCTGCAAAAGCTCCACCCAATCCACCTGGTGACCATCGAAATCCGGACCATGCACGCAGGCAAATTTGGTGCTGGATCCGACAGTGACACGACACACACCGCACATCCCCGTGCCATCCAACATTATGGGATTCAAACTGACTATAGTCTTTATGTTCGACGGACGTGTTATATCCGATCCTCTCTTCAAAAGGAAGGTGCAGCCGTTGACGATGACTCGGTTAATCGGCTCTATAGATGACTGGATGATTTCGGTCAGTCTTCCCACATGTCCTCGTAAACCTTTCGTTCCATCCCGGGTGATATAAAAAAGCTTATCCGAAACTTCTTTTAGTTTTTCTTCCCAGTAAAACAGATATGAGCTTCGGGCTTCGATAACTGTGATAATTCTATTACCTTTCTCCTTCAGCGCACGAGCAATGGGAAAAATGCTCCCTATTCCATAACATCCTCCTACACACATCACTGTGCCAAAGTTATCTATTTCTGTTGGATTGCCCAAAGGACCAACTACGGTTGCCAGATTCATCCCCGCTTTAAGTGAAGCCAAGCTGTTAGTCGAAGTACCCACGTTCATCAAAAGCATGGTAACTGTCCCCTCTTTGGCATCCCAATCAGCGATGGATAGTGGAATTCTCTCTCCGTCCTCATTGGCTCGCAAGATCACGAATTGACCCGGTTTCACCTCCCGGGCTATCTGGGGAGACTCCACCGTCAGAAGATGGATGTTGGGAACGATCATCTCGCTTTTTATTACCTTAGCCATCTTTGTTTCTTCTCCGATTACGAAGGGTTTCGGGATTCTAGAGTTCGATCATTTAAGTAAAAATCATTTGGGGATTGTTTTTTAACGACAACGCTGTACTCCTGCTATTTATTTAGCGTTTCACATGAACCCTTGACCTCTTGGACCCCCGAATCCTTTTTCCTTATCCTCACCGGATGCGGATTAGGTCTGATGGCTTCCCCTAGATGCAAAGTGACGTGCAAGGCTCCTTCCGGCTGATCGATTTTAATCCTTACGGGCCAGATCTTCTCAAAGTGCTCAGAGGCCACCACGATCTCATCACCAGGTGATATTCCGGCTTTTTGAGCATCTTGCGGGTTTAGGTCTACCATTCCATCGGCAAATATCTTTTTTGCCCCTTCCACCCACAAGGAGAGAGGAAAACCTCGATAAGTATGCTCGATCACCGAAGTGGTAAGAAGGAATGGGAAATTTTTGTCCGACTTTTTTGTCCTTGCCGTCTTGGTCGGAGAAATGGTCAACTCTCCTTCGCAGGTCATCGGAACGGCTTTGCGTTCAGGATTATCGAAGTCTCCAAATCCTTTCACCAAACCGGAAATCTCTGCATGAATCTCGGAAGCTCCGGAGAAATCAAAACCCGATTTCTCCATCTTCCGGGCGATGCGGCAGAGTATCTCCCAATCCGGCAAGGCTTCACCGGGCGGATCTACTGCCTTTCTTATTTTCTGAATTCGTCCCTCGCCGTTGATATATGTTCCGTCCATCTCGGTAAAAGCGGCAGCAGGAAGAGCCAGATCGGAATCCTGCCAGGGATCCGTAGGATAAATGTTCTGGAATATCACAAAATCGGATAATGATCTGAAATCGGGTGGAACCTCTCCGATGAGGTAAAGCACCTTCAGTTTTTTCCCTGATAGAAGCGTCTGTGCATTCCATCCAGCGGAGAAATAGGGTAAACCTGTGCCCCAGTTTTTCTTAAGAACGTCTATTCTTTCTTTATTGGCGGAAGAAAGCCCACCGGGAAGTAATTCGGGATAACTTCCCATGAGAATAGAACCAAACAGATTGTTCTGGGCGGGCAAGGAGAGAATCCCCGCACCGATATTTTGCGCTAATTTCTCGATAGCCTTAAGTATCTGCGGACTTTCATCGCATTGCAGGAATTCAGAGCCAATAAGGATCACGGGATCAGAAGCTTCTTTAAGTATTTTAGCTACGGTATGCAGATCATCACTCAATTTTTCATTTTTCCCTCTGGACTTTGGAATTGAAGTTCCTGTTTTATTATTTTCGGTCAATCTAACCAGAGAACTTAAAAGATCAGATTCCGTCCCAGGTGCAGGTTGAAGCCATTTATCAGCGATTATGCTTAGATTATGCTGTCGGGGATGAATGGTGACTATTTTTGCTCCCCTTTTAATCGCCCTTCGAAGTTCAACTCCCACCACCGATCGTCCGAACCTGTTATCCAATCCGACACAAAGGATCACCGAAGCCTTTCGCATGTCTAAAAGAGGAACGGACCTCTTCATCAAGTTCAGTAAAGCGTTGAAGCCGGAACCATAGAACGCTCTAGCTGTAGTATCGATATGGTTTGAGCCTAAAGCCATACGGGTAAATTTCTGAGCGACATATAGATCTTCATTACAACAGTTGGGTGAAATAAGCATACCGAAATCTTCGGGCGAACATGTAGAAAGTTTCTCGGCAGCTAACTGAATGGCTTCATCCCAAGAGATTTCCACTTTAGTGTTATTTTGAGTCTTGTATGGTTTTCTTAAACGTTGATAATTGCCCACCAGTTCTGCAACACCGAACCTCCCCTTAACGCAAAGCTGTCCATTATTCACCAGCGGGTCTTCCGCCGGCAGGCTGCCAATAACTCTGCCTCCTTTTACCAGAAGACGTATTTGACAGCCCACGCCGCATAAGGAGCAGGTGGTAACCGTCTCCCTTTCTTCTTTTCCGTCCCACTTCCTTGCTTTTTCCGAAAGAGCGCCGGTAGGGCAAACGGAGACGCATGCCCCGCAGAATTCGCATCCGGCTTCCAGATGGGTGCGAGCGTAGGCTGGACCAATTACGGTGGAGCGTCCTCTCTGCTTGAAGGCTAAGGTGTTGGCGGTACGAATCTCCTGACATATCCGAATGCATCTCCCACAGAGGATGCAGAGGTTGTAATCCCTATCGTAGAAGGGATCCTCTTTTTCCACCCGGAGGTTGCGATAATAAATGGGATAGCTGATCTCCTTTATCTCCATCTTCTCAACCATGTCTTGTAGCTCACACTGTTTATCGTTGGGACAATAGCGACAACCGGTGATTACGCCCGCTTTGCGGATGGTACCCATGAATTGTTTGCATTCTTCCTTTTCATCACAGATCAAACAACTGGAAGTGTGTTCACTCAAAATCAACTGCAAAATCTCCATCCTCTCTGCTTGAACCTGCGCAGTTTGTGTCCTAATTATCATCCCTCCCTCGACCGGAGTGGTGCAGGCAGTGGGGAATCCGTGCATACCCTCCACCTCCACAATGCACATGCGACATCCGCCAAAAGGTGTTAAATCCTTGTGCGCACAAAGTGAGGGGATATAGATATTATTCCGTTCTGCGGCCTGAAGGATGGTCAATCCTTTTTGCACTGCCAGAATCTGATTATCTATGTTTATGGTTATCATCTCATTTGGTTTGCTCATCAGCACTTCTCCCCTTGGACCGGATGACGATGGCGTCACCGGCGATGGCGTCGAAATGACAGATTTCATAACAAGCTCTGCACTTTATGCACTTGGATGGATCCAGGTTGTGTAATTGTGCTCTGGGTCCAGTTATGGCACCGGTGGGGCACACGCTGACGCACCTCTGGCATCCAGTGCATTTCTCCGGGACCACCCGGTATTCAATCAGCGCCTTGCAAACCGAAGCCGGACAGTGTTTCTCCTTCACGTGCAAAAGGTATTCCGATCTGAAGTAGCGAAGTGTGGTCAAGACCGGATTCGGAGCCGTTTGTCCTAACCCGCAAAGTGAATGGGTCTTTATCGTATTGGCCAGGTTTTCCAACCTTTCAATGTCTGCTTCTTCTCCTTTCCCTTGTGTGATGCGATTCAGGATCTCTACCATTTGCACGGTTCCGATCCGACAGGGGGAACATTTTCCACAAGACTCCTCCTGGGTGAAATTCAAGAAATAACGAGCCACATCCACCATGCAGGTGTCCTCGTCCATTACGATCATTCCGCCGGAACCCATGATAGAGCCGGCCTTAGCCAGCGTGTCATAGTCTATGGGTAGATCCAACATGTTCTCCGGGATACATCCTCCCGAAGGACCTCCCGTCTGGATCGCTTTGAACTTCTTTTTGATCCTTTTTTCGCTTTTTATTCCACCACCGATATCGTAGACAATCTGTCTCAGTGTGATTCCCATCGGGACCTCCACCAAGCCCGTGTTGTTGATCTTGCCCACCAGGGAGAATATTTTGGTTCCCTTGCTGTTATCGGTGCCGATTTTTGAGTACCAGTCGGCTCCGTTTGCGATGATGTGGGGAATGTTAGCCCATGTTTCTACATTATTGATGGTGGTGGGTTTTCCCCACAAGCCGACTTGAGTGGGAAAAGGCGGCCTTGGTCTGGGGAAAGAGCGCTGGCCTTCTATGGAAGCCATCAGCGAAGTCTCTTCTCCAGAGACAAAGGCGCCAGCCCCTTGAAACACCTGAATGTCAAATTTGAAGCCGGAGCCGAGGACGGACTCACCCAGAAGCCCGTATTCTCTGGCAAGCTTAAGAGCGATCTTCACGTGTTTCACCGCAAGGGGATATTCAGTTCGGACGTAGATAAAGCCTGCCGAAGCACCAATGGCATACGCTCCAATGATCATGCCTTCTATGATGCAGTGAGGATTGCCTTCCAGCACGCTTCGGTCCATGAATGCACCTGGGTCTCCTTCGTCTGCGTTGCAAATCACGTACTTCATGTCGGAAACGGTGCTGCGACAGATCTCCCATTTTTTCCCTGTGGGGAAGCCCGCTCCTCCCCTTCCTCTTAAGCCTGAAGCTTTGATTTCAGCGATGACCTCCTCAGGTGTCATGTCACGAAGTACCTTCACCAGTGCCTGGTAACCATTGAGGGCAATGTAGTCCCTGATATCGGTCGGATCTATCAATCCGTTGTTCCCCAGAACGATGCGCTTTTGTTGATTGTAAAAGGGAATATCTTTTTCCCGAACGATTCTTTTTTTTGTCGAAAGATCGCGATAAAGAAGCGTTTCAACGATATTCTTGTTTACTATTGTCTCTGTAACTATTTTTTCAACATCCTTGATTTTGGTCTTTTCATAGAAAATGCCCTCGGGGTGGATAACAACGATTGGTCCTCTCTCACAGAAACCATGACATCCTGTGATCCGGATATCGACAGATTCCTCTATACCCTGCTTCCTAACCTCTTCCCTGAAGACGCCGACGAGCACTTCAGCTCCCTGGGTATGACAACCGGTTCCACCGCAGACCGTTATGCAAGGTTTATTGGCACCTCGGTCCTGCAAAACCTCGGCTCTGATCTGGTCTAAGTGCTTAGCATTGACATGATTTCTCATACGACCGCTTCGCTTTCTCTTTCATTTTCAGATCTATATTTTTGAATGAGCTCCTCCACTTCCTTTATTCTCATCTGCCCGTGGTAATCTCTGTCAAATACAACAATGGGACCCAAGGCGCAGGCTCCCAGACAATTCACCGTTTCCAATGTAAATAGTTTGTTGTCAGTAGTCTGACCCGGTTCTATGTGCAGCCATCTTTTGAATTCTTCCAGGATGCTCTGCGAGCCTCTTACGTGGCAGGCGGTTCCCATACAAACCTTGATCGTACATTTTCCCGGTTCGACAAACTTAAACTGAGAATAGAATGAAGCTACGCCGAAGATCTGATTCTCTGAGATTTTCAAAAACAGGGACATCTGTTTGATAGCTTCTTCAGGAATATATCTAAACTTTTCATGAATCCTCTGAAGGATCGGAATTAAATCCCCTTCTTCTCCTTTGAGTCCAGAAAATATGTCGATATAATCTTTATTTGTCACAGATCATCCTTTGGTTTAGGCTAAGAAGATCTTATTTTTCTGCTTTTCCTCCTCCCCCTTTTTCTACAAAGAAGATGCAATCGGTAAGCTTCGCCTCTCCTCTGACAAAATCCTCGGCAAAAGCCATGCAGGTGGGTGCACCACAGCAGCTGCAATCGGTTTGGGGAAGCTTCTGATATACCCGCTCTCTTTCTTTCATTCTCTTGATGGATGTTGCTAAGTCGGTGTCGAAGTATTTGGTGGGACGAGGCAAAATCGGATTTTCTATGAAGTAATATCCTTCCTGCAGTTTTTTCTGGATCTCGTCTTCAACGACTTTAATACGACTTTCGTATTTAGCTCTTTGTTTAATGTTGTTGGTGCGCGCGACATAGGGGTTCTCCACGTTTAGTCGTCCACCCAGGCAGCCTAACATGCAGGCCATGGCTTCGACAAATTCGACGTTTCGCAGACGCGAATTTTCGATGTCGTCCAAAATCCTCATCACGTGATCCAATCCCGAGACCGCCAACCAATTCTCCATCTCCACCGCGCGGGTTATCCCTCCCAGTGTCGCCCAGCCTGGACTGAAGGTAAAATCTGGGGGTACAACTTTTTCGTTAAATTTCTCTTTTATGGCTATTACGTGCGGGAGCAATACCGGATAAACGTCTTTTATGGATGCCACTCCATCAAACCAAGATCTAGCTTTTTCAGCGGGCTGTTTTATGGAGACGATTTTGGCGGGACAGGGAGCGATGTAAATTATCCCGATATCCTCCGGCTTCAAATTCAGTCGGGTGGGGAAGCTCTTCCTTATTTCTTTGGCGGTTATCTCTCGGGGAACGTCAAATGGAACGATCAATTCCACCAGGTCCGGATATTTCACCTGAATTAATCTGAGTATGGAGGGACAATGAGACGAAATCAGGGGAAGTCGACCTTGATATTTTCTGAAGTATTTAACCATAGCTCTGGTCAAAGCGATAGAGGCAGCACCACCATCCACAACTTCATCGAAACCCAGCTGTTTGAAAGCTAGATGAATAATGTATGGGTGAGTGTTCGGATCAAACTGAGAATAGAGCACCGGGGAAGGCACCACCACTTTGTGTTTGAAACGGGAAATCTCCGTAACCGGATCGGTAATCGGAACGATCGCTTTAACCGGACATATGGACAAGCAGGTACCGCAATCGACGCAAAGCTCTTCCGAGATGAAGGCTTTCCCTCCTCTTACCCGAATGGCTTGGCTGGGACAGCGACGCATACAAGCCATGTGTCCCCGGCACTTTTCCAAATCTACTTTATGAGCATGATAATACTGCACCGATTCATCCCTCTCTTTAGTCGCATGCCTGCTTTTAGATGAAAAATCTGATTTGCAGCATCGTTCCTTTTCCTACTTGACTTTTGATATTTAGCTCGTCTGAATTCCGCTTAATGTTGGGAAGTCCCATCCCCGATCCAAATCCCATCGCTCTCATCTCCTCCGTAGCGGTGGTGAATCCCTCCTGCATGGCCAGCTCCACGTCCGGAATCCCCTTTCCCTCGTCGTCGATCACCACCTCAATAATGTTAGGAGTAACCGTAAGCTGGACTTTCGCCCTTTGGGCGTGCATCACCACGTTCATCTCCCCTTCGTAGGTGGATATGGCTACCCGGCGGACCAACTTGGGATCAAATCCTATTTTTTTCAGGATGGACTTCACTTCAGTAGAAACCATTCCCGCATTGGTAAAATCGTTCCCATGAATGTAGAACTCTTGACACAAAAGCATCTGGTTTATGGGTGCGTCGACTGAATGGTTGTTTAATCCGGGACGTTTCCCTCTTTTAATGGCGTCTATCCTGATGCAGGCATCGTACATGTCCAGGTCGGTGGAGAGAAGAATCAGGTGATGATCTTGACCAAATTTCTCCGCTCCGTCCTTGGGTCTTTTGCCCCGAATAAACACCACCCCTTTGAATTCGGCCATGTGGGCGGAGATGACCGCTTGTTGCGTGGCCAGCCCGGTGAGCAAAATCGAATTGGGTTTGCCGAAGGCTAAAACGTCGCTCATCAAATCGGAAGCATAAACGTGATCCACGGCGGAGTTGAGCCGGTCCTCGCCCGCGATCACGCAAGCTTCCAGCGCGTCTTGTATCATTTTTATCATCACAAGCTTAATCCTGTTTTGATCTCCACGCAGAGTGCTGCTCGACTCTGATTCTGCTCAGAGTCGCCTAAAGTTGATTTCAACCAATCCTCCCACCGGCAGCTAGCTTCTCAAGCCCAAGCCGTAAAGTTTCCCTACCAGATCGAAGGTGGGCAGCCCGGTGGACAGGATGGCAATTTTGTATCGGGTTGCCAGATCCACCGTCTCCTGTGGTACCTGTTTACCGTTGGTGACGACGATGGCGGATATATCCACCAGATTAGCAGCAGGGATGATGCTTTTATGGGTTTGGACTGTCAGCCACAGGTTCCCTGATTTGGCGTTAGCCATAACGTCGCTTAGCATGTCCGAAACAAAAACACCAGTTATCTCACGGTGCTCGAATTGGCTTAATGGTTTGAGTCCAATGTTTTCAATCAATTCCTGGGTGGTCATGATAGTTCTCCTGCATTACATTATGAAATGAATTTGCGCTCAGATTAAAATACCGGTTTTCTGCCTTTGGGCGGTTCCAGAGAAAGCATCTCTACATCGTGGATAAAATCACCTTTACACAAAGAGAGGTCTTTAATCAGATCAAACGGAACGATCTTGATCCGTGAACGGGAGGTATCTCTTCTTTGATTGAAATAATCGGTAAGCATGTCCAGTTTATAGGTGGGAATGGGTTTTGTCTTTACCTGGGGGAGAAAACCGAATGCCACCAGAAGCCAGGTCTTCTCCGCCTCATATTTCTTTTGAAGGATCTCCACCTCGCATTCGGGCAAACAACTGGTGCAATGTAAAAACCCCATTAAATCGTCGAACTTCTCCAGTAGTCGGCACTTGGTGCACAAAAGATCAAATCTGAACGATTGAGCGTTTTCCACCCGACTCCAATAGTGGTTTCCCTCGCGATATTTATCCCCAAGAATAGGAATCTCTTCCGTTGAAAAGTATGTTCTTAACTCGTGACAATGAAAGCATTTCTCAAAAACGACAAATCCGAATTGGATATTGGTCAATTCCCACTGATGTTGACATTCAGACATATACTTCTCCTCCTCGCTTCCGGGTAACTAAATCCTTCTCATAAAATTCCGATGGGTAAGAATTGAAGAAAAAGAGATTACAGAAATCCCGTACTTTTTCTCTGCAAAATAGAATGCTTTTTGCTATCTGGTGTTTATTCGTTCTTTCTCAGGGTTCTTGACCTCAACTGTTCCTTGAATCCTGCCATCGAATTGTTCGTTTAGCTTGAATCTCAAGTGCTTAGATCATTCGCAGATCAAAACTCGCTGGTTGTGATTGATTTCCACTTTACTGAAAAAAATAAAGTCCTCTTGCTTATGTGGTTACTAATGATCCGCCTTACCTACGAACACTTGATTAATTTAGTCGCCTTTTTCCTAAAGTCAAGCAGATATTTGGAGACTGTTCCTCTTAATGGTGCAGATTCTTCGATTTGATTTTAGGGGGCTGACAAGACTTGAATTCCGTGTCGGGACATTCTAACCAAGGCTTCAATATATTTCTTGTCTAAAAACGCGGGTCCGATCCCGCCTTGGCAGTTCGACTTCGCTCACTGTCCTGAGTAAATCGAAGGACGGGACGACCTTCCCGACTTCATAATCGGGACATTCTAACCAAATGCTCAATATATTTCTTGTCTAAAAATGCGGGACCGACGAGACTTTCTCAGAAAATGCATCTGCTGAAAACATCTTCTCGCTTGTTCCTATACTCTTTTGGGAATAACAATCCCCTTGATTAACATTAATTCTGAATACTGATTCCCATCCATTGGGCATCTCAAGAGATCATCAAGTTCTTTTAAAGAATCCAAATACAATTGAGTCTTGATCATTTTCAAAAGATTAATCCCATAATCCTTGTATCCACTCCCGATGGAAATCTTGGTCTTTATTCTGGTCTTTTCACCTTTGTAGAAAAAATACCAATATCTATGGTCTCTTCCTTCCTCTTTTACGAATCCCTTTTCTACAAAGGATTTTTCTATCTTGTCTCTCGGGATCGGCTTCATGCAGTCTCAAATTTGCTTATAACAGATTCATAATCACCCAATAACTGTTGGGCATCTTGAGAGAGGTCTTTGGGTGAAGTTTTTTTGTAGGACAAGTAGTCATGGATAAAGAACTCAGAGAAATCTTCTAATGCTTCTTCCTTAGTAGAACCGCAACCAAAGATGTTAAATCTATCATTCCGAAAAAAGAACAAACCATTCTCCTTCGAGAGTTCGATATCCAAAAGAAAACCTTCGATAAGAAGAACTTTGCCCTCGTTACTTCTAAATTCATTAACATAATATTTCGCTGGTGCTACTCTGATAGCTGCGGGCTCAGTTTCTGGAAATAGACGTTCCTCAAGTACTTCTGCAATAGTAGTGCTATATTCACTTGCTGATGCGAGCATATCCAAAGAAAGCTCTCGATTTAGAGTGATCCGGACTTCCTCCAGAAATGTAGTGTAGTGTAATGGTTCCCAATCATAGGAAGTAGGGAATTTAGTGTCGTGTGACATACTCAAGGCTCCTGATTCATGATTTGTCTATAGTGCTCAGTCAACAAATCTTCAAATATCTTTTTCGTGTATTTGTGAGACTCATCTATATACGATTCAATTTTGGAAAACTCTAAATTACCCTCAAAGAAATAATCAAAATCAAGAATTATTATTTCTGTTTCTTTCTCATCGGGTAATTTCCTATACTGAATCAATATTCTGAGAGAACCTTCATCTAATTTTACGAATAAAACCGTGTGAAGATAATCATATTTTTCTGGAATTGATTTTGGGATTTTATATCCAAAATTCAAAAATTTGCCTAGTGGTATAATTCCATCCTCTCTTAATATGGGAATATGATTCACATATCTCAGTCCTACTCTATTTAGAGTTTGAATCTTGAACCTTGTAGCAAATAAGCTTAAATACCTCAAAGCTTCAACTTTGAATTGATTGAATCCTAAATATGTATAACGATGGAACGAGCATTTATTTATAGAAAACTGTATCCCTTTCTCTTTCTTACTATCTCTAAAAAGATAATTTCTCATTGCATACGGTTCTTGTGAATCGACAAGAGGTAAATTCATTTCCGGAAATTCATTCCGAATCTGTTCATAATATTCATCTTTTCTACATTCTAATGCAAGCTCAGGCGGGAATCTTATTTCAAAAACAGATTCTACCAGTGGTGGATTCTTATACAACTCACTCATAAGCTCACCTATTATTAAAGATTTAATTTCGAGACTGAATGATGGTTTTATCTCTGGACCACGAACAACAAACAGCCTTTAAAATGCGGGGCCGACGAGACTTGAACTCGCGACCTCTGGCTTGACAGGCCAGCGTTCTAACCAACTGAACTACGACCCCGACAATTTACTGCAGTTATTGGTTCTTGGTTCACGGTTCATAGTATAGGCTTTTTCTTCGAGCTATGAACTATGAACTAATAACTGTTTTATTGGGCGGTACTGGGATCGAACCAGTGACCTTCTGCGTGTAAGGCAGACGCTCTGAACCAGCTGAGCTAACCGCCCGGACGGGCGGGCGTCTGCCCACCCCGAGAATCAGTTATCGGTTCACGGTTCAAAGTTCATGGTAAAACCTTGACAAAACCAAAATTTATGAACCGCTGCTCACTGCCGAGGGGGGCGTCTCTGCCTCTTTTCGGGCTGGCTCTTTGGGCTTTTCCTTCCTTCCGTTGATGATTATGGCGACGGGTATGATCACGCAATAACCCAAAACCAGAAGGATGGGTGCCAAGGTGATGGAACCGTAACCCAAGGTGATATAGCCCAGCACTATCACGGCTAAGCCGACGGCAAACCAGAGGTAATTCTTTTGGGTGAAGGGCAGAATGGGTTTCGCACCCGCCTTATATCCTTTTGCTGTCGGTTTAACTTGCGGTTTTATCCTTTGCTTGTCTTCCTTTGCCATTTTGGCTCTCTTCCTTTATGACACAAAATGCTATACGCAACTTTGCGGGATTCAATTTAAGCAACGATTAGAATAAGTCAAGGGAAAACCGGATTTAATTTCCCCATATCTCATGCAAAGTCACTGCCTTCCTCCATTCTGCGGAAAGGGACTAAGGAGAAAGGTTAATATGCATTCTTAGGCGAGAACCAATCCTTCAGGGTCAACAGAATGATCTTTATGTCGAATGCCAGCGACCAGTTCTCCATATAGAACAGATCGTATTTGGTTCTCTCCTCGATTGAGGTATCCCCCCTTAACCCATTCACCTGCGCCCAGCCGGTGATGCCCGATTTTACCTTATGGCGCAGAAAATATCTGGGGATCCCCTCCTTAAATTTATCGACAAAAAACTTTCTTTCTGGACGTGGACCCACCAAACTCATCTCCCCCTTTAGAACGTTGAAAAGCTGGGGGAGCTCGTCTAAGTTTTTTCCTCGCAGGAACGCTCCCATTTTGGTCCGGCGGGAATCGTCCTCCTTGGCAAAAACAGGACCGGTCTTTTCCTCCGCATTTTCCACCATGGAGCGGAATTTATACTGCACGAATCTTCTGCCATCCCGACCTAACCTTTCCTGCCGGAAAAAAACGGATCCTTTGGAATCGAGCTTGATTAAAATCGCCAGAATGGCAAAGAGAGGAGAAAGAACCACCAAGCCGGCGGAGGAGATGGTCAAATCCATGGTCCTTTTCAATATCCTGTTCCATCCCTCCAGAGGCGTGCGGCCCAAGGAGATCAAGGGTATACCATCCAGCGACAGTACCTTCGCCCGGGCTGCCATGATCTCGAACATATCCGGCACTATCTGAAATTCCACTTTCAAATCCTCGCAGCTTAGGATGATCTCCATCATCTTCCGGTGATAGGACAACGGCAAAGCCAATATCACCAGTTCAATATCTTCATTCTTGATTATAGGAAAAAGATCCTTCATCGTTCCCAAAATGGGGATATTCTCTGTACCGGATTGAAGATTGCAAATTGCAGATTGCAAATTGCAAACCGAAGTCTTCTCTTTGTTTTCTGATAGCGGCTGTCCGTTGTTTGATTCAAGTTTCTCCCCGCTTTCCACCAAACCAACCAGTCGATAACCTAATTGCGGATTTCTTCTCCATCTTTCATAAAGTGAAATCCCCAATTCTCCCGTTCCAACGATGATGGCTTTTTTCAATCCCAATCCGAGTTTGGTGAAATGCTTTTCGATTCTTGCCATTAACCTTCGTTCCGTGAAAAGCAAAAGTAAGCCCAAAATCCATGATATTGCCAGGGTGGCGCGAGAATAAGAAGTACTGCGATAAAAGAAGGTAAAGGCGAGCACCAGTAAAAAGCCCAGAGTGGCGCTTTTGGCCAAAAGATAGAACTCGTCAAAAGCCGCCCTTGGTCTTGAGCTTTTGTAAAGCCCGTAAGCATTGAACACCGCCACCCACACCACCACCACAAAGACAGAGCCGAAAAGATAGAAAGACAAAGGGGGAATTCCTTTGGTGATGGGAACGATCTTGACTAACGGGGAATAAAATCTCAGCCAGTAGGAAAAGAGAAAAGCGGAGAAGATAACTAAAACGTCTGCTAAAAAAAGAAGAAAGTTGAATAGGTATTTGAAATTCTCTTTTTTCATTTTTCGTCCACTGTTCGCTGCAAATACGTCCGCCGACCGCCGTCTGCCGGTATGCACCATTTGGTACATACCGCAGTCCGTTGCAACTACAAATTCAATATCAAATCCAAATTCTCAAAACTCAAGCCTTCCTTCTCACTCTATTATTATCTTATTCTGATGCTCCGCGAATTTTCTCTCTATGAATTCTCTTATCTTAGTTTTGAAAATTTTCCTGTCAAATCGAATCGCATTACTTCTTATACGCTCCGGATCAAATGGGGTCGAATCGAATCTACGCACCGCGTCCATCAGCGCTTCCTTGGTCTGGGGATAAAAGAATATGCCGGTGTTGCCGGGTGTTAAATCTTGATCGGGATAAACTCCTTTGACCGATTCGATCACCCCTCCCTTTCCGAAAGCGATTACCGGTTTGCCGCAAGCCTGCGCCTCCACCGGCACGATGCCAAAGTCCTCCTCCCCCGGAAAGATCAAAGCCTTGCATCCGGAGTAATATTTCTTTAGCTCAGATGGATTCTGCCAATCCAGAAATTGGATATTTCCCTTAGATAGTTTCTTTAATTTGTTCTTCTCCGCACCTTCGCCGATGATCAAAAGCGGCAGATTCAGCTCGTTGAAAGCCAGAATGGCTAAATCGACTCGTTTATATGGAACCAAGGCAGAGACGACCAGATAAAAGTCGCCGGCATTATTACTCAGGTTGAAATAATCTATATCCGCTGGAGGATAAATTACTTCCGCATCCCGGCGATAATGTTTCTTAATTCGCCTTCTCACGTTTTCCGAGATTGCCACAAAATAGTCCACCCGGTCTGACGATTTCTCATCCCAGGTTCGCAGATAATTCATAAAAAAAGGTATGCTCCAACGGACCAGTGGACTAATATTGTTCTCATTGAAATAGGTGTAATACATCTCCCATGCATAGCGCATGGGGGTATAGCAATAGCAGATATGGCAGGTCTCCGGCCGGGTGATCACCCCCTTGGCCACGCAATGGCTGGAAGAGATGACCAGATCGTATACGGTTAAATCGAACTGCTCGATGGCGGTAGGAAAAAGCGGGAGATATTTCTGGTAATGATTCAAAGCGAAGGGGAGTTTCTGAATGAATGATGTCTCAATCTTCATCCGGGAGATGATCTCCGAAACCGATCCCTTCTTATATAACAGAGTATAAAGGTTTGCCTCCGGAAAAAGCTCACAGAAAACTTCCAAGCACTTTTCCCCACCCCTCATTCCGGTCAACCAATCATGAACTAAAGCGACTTCCATATTTGATTTTGCATTTGTGGGGACAACTCATGAGTTGTCCCTATAAATATTTTCTTCCCTTAATCATATATGGCTTAGACTGGGATGTGTTATGATAACGGTGTTTAAATTTATTACCAGAAAAAGGATTATGTTTTTGCTAGAAATCAGCAACAAGTTTGTCTCTGTTGAAATCGAAATAATGGGGTTGTCGTGGATTATGGGTTTCGTTTTTTGCTCCAACAGGTGTATACCAAAACTCTATATCCAGATGTAGTTGTTCTTTCGGTTTTGCAGAGATTGCTTTTTGCTTCATTTCCTTAATTGTCAGATTAGCTTTGGCTAAGATGTCTTGAATATCGAAATGCCCACAAGGATCACCATAAGGCTGAATATCACAAGAACTCTTACCACCATAAAAATTATCAAGATCCACTACCTTCCTATATATAGTTGGGTTTAACCTACACCAACAGCGCAACGAATGTTTGCTATGATTCTTAATAAAAAAAACAAAATGATATGGGTCGCCTTGGATCGGAATCAAACCAAAGGAAGCACTTACTGTCCAAGCTTCTTTCGCCAGCAGATAAGTATAATGGACATAAAGTATCAATGCAATCAAGGTGCCAATTAAGGCAAAGTCAGCTATATCTCCAATAACCCGACACTCTGTGAATATTCTAAGATATAGACCAATTATTCCAAAGATAGTTAATATCCCAATTACCGTATATATCCATATAGGAATCTTCATGCCAAAAGGACACCTCCTTAATTGGACATGTATAGTTTGTTGGTGAATTTATATAAATATCAATGCACCTCCACTCCTTTGGTCTTTATCTCTGCCTGCTTTCCTTTTTATTCAAAATTCCCTGAGCATCATCATCGTAATAACTATTCCCTCAATCATTGAAAAATCCGGTCATGGGAATTTCACACTTGCTATTCTTATGTTATCCTGTTTCTATGTCAAAATCAAGCATTATTTTGTTTGGGCTTGTAGTTGCCCAATTCATTGGGCGATTTTGCCTGATGAAACAGTTTTGCCTGATAAATCAGGCGACTACAGGTAGATGAATCGAGCGACTACAAAAAACAACCCCCAATCCCTAACTTGCGGGATCGGGGGTCGCTTGACTTCAATTCATTCTCATTTATCTCAGCAAGGCGGCGGATCTCCACCCTTATACAGGTAGTTGATCAGGTAAACCACGTCACCCGCATCGATCTTGCCGTCGCAGTTTACATCACCTGCTTCCAGCGGATTGGGTGGACCACCAAACTTGTAAAGATAATTTACCAGATAGACTATATCTCCCGCATCGATATTCTGATCCCCGTTGGCATCCCCGCGGATAAATGAAGGAGTGGTCCGACCCAATCCAAACCAGCCGATGATCCTCCGCATCAGAGTAAAGCTGTTGTTGGGATCTGCTCCGCTTTGAGGAACACCCTCAAACGGGAAGGCCAAAAAGACCACCTTGTAGGTGGATGCCCCGGACTCCGGATAGCGCAAAGCACCGTAATCCACAAAACCCTTACCCGCTTGCAAGTAGCTGTCCAGCTGAACGTCTGCTCTCGGAACGGTCGAACCCTTCACGGTTGCCGAGAATATACCAATAGCTCCGCTTCCCGGTACAATGTAATCGGAGAAATTGTAAAATGGCGGGGTCAGTCCAAATCCCATCCCGTCCGAGATGGTATCTCCACCTACTCCCGCCACTGCCGTCTCCCCCATATCGTCCGTATGTCCGGCCACGTGCAGGTAATCGGTGATGAAGGTGTTGGGGTTGTTGTCCAAAAGCAGATCCTGGCTGGAGAGGAATAGGTTCCCTCCGTTGTTCAGATAGGTCATCAGCCGGGATTGGTCCGTAGCGGTCAAGGTCTTGGGAATCGAGATGGTCCCGTAATCCGGACCGGTGTTCCATACTACCGCGGTGTACTGCTCCAAAACCGAATCGGTGGGAGTTCCCGCGGTGGCATAGGTCCACACGTCGTATAAAAATCCGGTCGAATCCAAAGCCGACAGGAAATAGCTCTGGTATGTGCCACCGCCGTCGTCGTCCACAAACAGGATGGGGGTCTGTCCTATCAAAACGTCGATAGTATCCAGGGCGGAATACGATCCCGCTCCGCTTATCTGCATGGCAAATAAGACGTGGTGACCCATGGGGCAGCTGCTGGAGATGACAAACCGGTAGGCGGTCAACGAGGTTCCGGTTCCACCGGCAGGGATATCGGGATAAGAAGCGCTTGCGGCGCTGACGGTCACATAGGGATCGCTGCAGGAGATTTGCGCCGATATCAGAGCCTCCCCGGCACTCCCGTCGTTTTTAAGAGTGACATTCATGTCGCAGGTCTCACCCGGATCCGGCTTGTTGTTCCCGTTGCCCCCCACATCAAAGGTTTGCTTGTGGTCGTAAACCAGTACCGGGGCATGAGCGGTTATACTAATCTCATCAAAACTCCAGCTTCCGTTGGTGGCGTAAACATCCAGATGGAACGGGATAATCGTCTGGTCCGGTATCGACCCGGAGACGGTGAAGATAAACGGATTCAAGCAGGTAGCGGTGTCGTGGCTCGGTACCTCTCCCCAGAAGGCGGAATCACCCACAAGAGTGACGTAGGGGTTGGTAGTGGATATTATTCCATAGGTGCTATGAGCGGCCGAATCACCGAAGTTCTTCATCAAAGTGGATAACTCGATGGTCTCGCTAAAGTCCACCAATCCATCGTTATCCCCTTGGCTTGAGCCTATGTTGTCGTCATCCACGTGATAACCTTCGAAGGTTAAATAAGCGTCCCCCGGTGGTATCACCTGAATGGAATCTTCGAACGGCAGCCTGTTGTGAGCGGTTACGGTCAGCTGGATGAAGCCCATGGTAGCCGGGGAAACATAGAGAGTGGCTTGGCCGCTGGAATTGGTATAGGCGGTTTCAAATACCTCCGCTCCTTTCTTCAGGCAGATCAAAGCCCCGGAGATGGGAGATTTGGTGGGGGTTTCAACCGTTATCGGCACCTCATAGGAGGGGAGCATGGGAATGGGGGTGGGGAAAGTGACCGCCATTTCGGTGGCAATGTAAGTATAGATGTCGGTGGAGGGATCGCCCAGGACATTGTACATATCAAAATAGTATTTCACGTTAGTCACGTCACCATAATATTGATAAAGATACCATAATCCCTTGTCTGTCATGTTTGCCACTGAATAGCAGGTATCAGTAAAAGCGGCTCTGAACATTCTTTTTTCCAAAATGTCGTCCTCATTCCAATAACTATTATTGGAAGCGCCCCAAAAGGCAACACCTCCTTTGTTTGGAGCCTTAACCCAGGTTTCCCCAAAGCATTCGGTCAAATTGAATTGTCCGGTGAGACAGGCATGGGAAAGGATCAAAGGATATTTGTTGGCGTTGCTCAGACCATTGATATTGGACTGACCATAGGAACCGGTAGCCCAACCAGTGGTGGAGCCGTGCCCGGAATAACAGACTATGCTCTTGCCCGCATTGATGCTGTTGGTTATTTGAGTGGCTGTGCAACCCAACCTTTCCCATAGACTATCGATTATATCACCGTTGGGTATGAGATAATTTTGTATAACGAAACGGTGTGTTCCTTCAGATATGGTATAGTTGTCCAGGGATGCAATGAACAACATGTGCCGCATCCATTCCAGATCGGTAGAGGTGGGATTATCGTAATAGAGGAGCTTATTCACCATATCCGTCCCCTCGCTGGTGCTTCGGACCGGAAGCCTGGCTCGGAATATGTCGGCGAATCTGTCGGCATTCATCTGCACGTAATAAAGATCGGTGGCGGTAGGGCTGAACGTGCCGGTGTAGGTGGGGATGAATCCCACATCGCCGAAAAACAAAACATAGGTGGGGGGTACGGGCCAGTTGTTGTATGCTTGCGTGATATAGGCCTTTATGCTGGTAGTGGTGGTGCCGGTTTGGGTGGTGTTTGCCACGGTCACGTGATAGCCCATCTTGGCTTTCCAATCCGCCAAAGGAGTTGCCTGGGACTGGAAGCTGTCGTGCACGATGATCAGGTAGCCGACAGGCAATGCCGGCGCACCTTTTATCATATCCTGGTAAGCAGAATAGTTGACGAACAGATCCTGACACAGATCCTCGAACGGGGCAGAAGCATAACGGTATAGCATATTCTGGGTTTTCACCACATCCGCACCCTGGAGGAGCACCTTAATTTTCAAGTTGGAATACAGTTTCACTCTCCCTGTCACTGGGTTGTAACTGACTGGTGAGATCTCTATGGTAGCAAATCTGTGTCCTCGTATTTCTCCCGTCTCCATAACAACGGCTGCTTCGGCGGGATAGTAATTGTTGTTTTGGTAAGCCTCCTCGTGAATCACAAACGGGGCACTTTCCCACGCTCCTTCGATTTTGGGGATGGGGGGTTGGACCGGAATAATCCGGTTGGAAATGCCCAGCTCAGCCAATGATTTCTCTTCAAAATCGGAAGAGATGATCTCGACGCTGACTTCGGCGCCATAAGGGATCTGTACCATTTTTCTCAGCACCGGTAGGTTCGGCTCACCTATGACGTTGGTAATCCCGCATTCTGGTATGCTAAGCTGGTAGAAATCCCCTCCCTTTGTGGTTACCTGTTCGGACCACATACCCGGTATCTGGATGTCTAAAATGACCTGCTGGAGATTGGATTCCAAAACCTTGGTTTGGGGGATTTGATCCATCCCGGGAGTAAACTCAATCCACTGGGGGGCAGAGAGAGCCCTTGCCGGGCTGGAGCCCAAAGAGAAACACAAGACCAGCAAAAGCGGCAGCATTAAAAAGCTAAGCTGGCTCAAACCTTTGCGGTTTAACATGCTTACCTCCTTGAAGGTTGATAGTTAAAATATTCGCATAGTTGTTGCCCAAAATATGCACAACAAGAATACGTTAATAAATAGATTCTCTGGAGAGCAAATCTTTCTTTCCTTCAAACTTTCGAATACAATACCACTGATATAATATAATTAATAATTCGGTATTGTCAATTACAAAATATTGAAAATCTGCGATTGGCGTAATCCTTCTTGTAACTTCGGAAAATAAAGCGGAAGAGTTCAGTTTTGGAATGGTTTTTTATCTGGATTGCAGACTCCAACACATTGGTGTATTTGCTCTTAAATGGATAAAGCCCCTGGTCTATTCAATTTTTTTAGTTTCCAGTTTGCAACAATTTGACTGTCCCCCCTATATATAGTCACCACATATAGTCACCACCTTTTTTTAATTTAATCCTTGACCGGAAAGATATTTCTCTTATTATAAAGCTATCTGGAGCATTATAGTTTTTTTCTTATAAATAAAGATTAATGTCCCGGAATGCCGGTTGATACCACCACGACAGAATATATTTTTGTTTCATTTGGCCTGACCGGGGAGTAAAAGCATTGACCATTTAAGGTAACGGAACAACAGAAAAAGACGATGCCACATGAAAATAAAACAGTACATTTGGCTCTTCCTGAACTGTTCACTTATTATCCTTTTTTCTTGTAAGGATTACAAACACAAGGAAGTCGAAATGAAACCAGAGGAATCACCTGCGGATATTTATACCGAAGAAAGAGAAAGCATGGTGGAAAAACAGATAGAGGCACGGGGGGTAAAAGATAAGCTGGTCTTGGCTGCCATGCGGAAAGTCCCCCGTCATCTCTTTGTGCCGGAGAACTGGAGAGATCAATCTTATAGCGATGGACCTTTACCTATCGGGGAGGGTCAAACTATCTCCCAACCCTATATCGTGGCTTTGATGACCGAGCTTTTGAATTTGAAAGGGGGGGGGAAGATACTGGAGATCGGCACCGGCTCCGGCTACCAGGCAGCGGTCTTAGCGGAGATAGCCAAAGAGGTTTATACTATAGAGATCATCTGTCCATTAGCCCAGAGAGCCGAATCGACGTTAAAAGAACTGGAATATAACAATATCATCGTCAGGTGTGCGGATGGTTACCAGGGATGGAAGGAGCACGCTCCGTTTGATGGGGTGATCGTGACCGCAGCACCGGATCACATACCTCAACCTTTAGTGGATCAGCTGAAAGCGGGGGGGAGACTGGTCATACCGGTGGGGGATGTATTCCAGGAGCTGATGGTGGTGACCAAGACCGAGACGGGGACAAAAAAGATGAACGTCATCCCGGTTCGCTTCGTCCCCATGACCGGCGAGGCGGAGAAAAAATAAAAAGTGGAAAAAAGAACAGGGGGGAATAAGATCAGATTGCAAAGTTAGGATTATAGAATTCGAAATTTGAATTGAAATCCTTTATTTTGCTGATTTCCTGATAGCTCAAAATTTGAACAGATTCTTCTTGTATCCAATTGCCCGAACTCAAGCCGGCTGGGTTCCGGCTTTTTTATTTGTTCAGGTAATAAATACATAACCAGCTGATAGAAGGATAAAAACCCTTGACTTTAGTACATAAAATGTTATTATAATATTAAATCAAATCATAGCATGGAAAATTTCCATAGCACCTCTTCATAGAAAAAAATGTCGTGCTTACATGATCCGATAAGAAGCAGGAGACCCGATTTCAATATCTGTATCTTTAATCTATGTCATTAAACCTGAATCTATCCGAATCCCTTTAAACAAGGAGTGGAGTGATGTATCTAAAAACCATCTGTTTAGTGTCCATCCTCGCTGTCATATTCATCTGGCCTCAGCAGCCTGGAATGGTGAAGGCCGCAACGATGGAGATCAGCGGTGCCGTTCAGCTGATCGACAACAACGATAAGTACGACCGTAACCCGTCGGTAATCAAATACGGGGGAGAGTACTGGCTTTTTTACACCAAGGCGGATGACGGATCCACCAATGGGGTACGTGGTCCCGGCTACAATCCGGACAACGACAGTTATGTAATCTGGTATAAGACCGCATCCACCATTGCGGGGCTGGCTCAAGCATCCGAGACAAAATTAGCCCTGTCGGAGACCGACCGGCCTATTGGTTTCGACCAGAGGGATGTGTCTGCAGCTATTCTGAGCGGCAACCTTTATGTCTTTGCATCTGCGGGATGGGGTGGCTCACCTCAACCCATCTACTACTATACCTGGAACGGTACATGGAGTGGTCCGATATCTTTGGGCAACGGTGGCGGGGGACATGCCAATGTGGCTTATGATGATAATCGCGTTTATATCGTGGAGGAGACCGGATACGATATAACCTTGCAGTCCCTTGTATACACCTGGAATGGAACCACGTTGAATGGACCTCATACTTTTGCCAGCGGCAATGGTGTGCCAAAAATAACTCTTTTAAGCGGTAATCTGTACGTCGTCAGCATCGCACCCGGTGCCACCGCCATAAACGTGCACACGGCAGCAGCGAGCGCTAACCCGTCTACCTGGACCTATCTTTACGATCCCATCACCGTTTCCGGTTCCTATGTCTGGGATCCTTGTATCTTCAACGATGGAACGAATCTGTATGCTGTGGCGGCACCTTCCACCGGCTCCCCGGACCAGCAGTGGCTGGTCCAGGCGAAATCTACGGATAACGGCGCCTCCTGGTTAACCCAGGGGAAAGCCAGCTATGGGGGATATGAGACCACCTACTGGTGGGATTTCTGGCCCTGCGGTTTTTATGACGGGACCGATCTTTACATCTTTTTCGCCACCGAAGATAATGGTCACGTCTACGGCGACGGAGAGGTGGCTTATATCAAGATGGATTGGAATTTAAATCACGACCATTATTTTTACATTCAAAATGGAGTAGATGTGAGCAATGCGGGCGATACCGTTAATGTGGCAGCCGGGAAATATGCAGAAACCATTGTTATCGGAAAACCCCTTACTCTTTTGGGTGCGGGGGAGGAATCTGTTACCGTTTACCCGGACAGCTCCGATGTCGGATTGCCTACTCCGCAGGATCCCCCTAGCTTCAGGGGTTCACAAATGGTGGTGGTGCAGGCGGACAAGGTCACCATCGACGGTTTCACCTTTGACGGCGACAATCCCGATTTGACCCCCGTCGGAACTTTGGATGCCCGTAACGGAATCATCACCAACTACAACCTGGGCAACTGGGACAGTCTGACGGTCATTCACTGCACGGTGGAGAACATTTATTTCAGGGGAATCTATGCGACCGCCTTAAGTTCCATCACCGGCATAGATTTCAAATATAATACCGTACATAATATCACCGGAGTATCCATGCAATCCGCCGGCATCATGCTGTGGAACGGGAATGGTCGCGTTGAGAACAACAAGTGCAGCGATGTTTCCCAGGGGATATTCCTTCATTCCGGCTCCAGCGGGTTCGTGCGATTCAACCAAGCGGATAGCTGCGATTTGGGCATCGGCGCAAACGGGAACAACAATTCGATCGGCATAATCGCCAACCGGATAACCAATTCCAACCAGGGAATTCAAACCATCGCCATCGGCGCCCCGGTGACTTTGACCGGAGATACTATCGATAACTGCAAGTATGGACTGGTGCTATACGGATTGGGAAGCAGTCAAACCGATATGGGATCAAGTATCATCAATGGAAGGAACGTTTACAATTCGGTCGGCATCTACGCCTCCACCGACGTCTCCCCTTATGGGGTGGGGAATGTTACCGGTTTCATTAACACCAGCACGATTTTGAATAATTGGATAGGGATAGTGCTAAATGAGCCGATCTCCAATACCACAAAAAGCGTTTTGGTCAGTTTCGGAACCGGTTCGGGTTTGCAAAACCTAATCTGCGACAATGACAGTTTTAACCTGTATCTGGAGGATTGCAACGACAACATTAATGCGACCTATAACTACTGGGGCAAATCCCTGATCTCACAAATTGAAGAGGATATTTATCACAAAGTGGACGATCCCTCCCTGGGTTTGGTCGATTTTTCCCATCCATATCTTTTGGGGGACGTGAACACCGATGGGGTGGTCGACGTGGGGGACGTGGTTTATTTGATCAACTATCTGTATAAAAGCGGACCCGTACCCTATATGCTGATACTGGGTGATACCAATCGGGACGGCAATATAGACGTGGCGGATGTGGTCTTCTTAATCAATTATCTCTTCAGGAATGGACCTCCGCCGGTTGATCTCCCGGAAGTTGGGAAAACGGCCAGGTTAAAAGATCCTCTCTCGCGTCCTGCTCCTGCTTATGAGCTGATTAAATAATACTGTTGGTTTCATTGATCTGAAGCCCTTTTCGCTTGGTTTGGAAAAGGGCTTCTTTTTTATCTTGACCTGAAGGCTTCAGCACGTAATATAATTTGTGACGATCGTTTGAGCAGAAAACTGGCTGTTGACCATAGACAGTGGACTGTGGACTTTCAAAAAATGGCGAAATTCCAGTTAATATCAGATTACCAGCCCAAAGGGGACCAGCCCGAGGCGATCACCCAGTTGACCGAGGGGATCAGGCGAGGTGATAAGTATCAAACCCTCCTGGGGGTAACCGGCTCGGGGAAGACCTTTACCATGGCGAACGTTATCGCCAACATGGGCAAGCCGGCTTTGGTCATCTCGCATAACAAGACTCTGGCGGCGCAGCTTTACGGGGAGTTGAAAGGTTTCTTCCCCCACAATGCGGTGGAATTTTTCATCAGCTACTACGATTATTATCAGCCCGAAGCTTATGTCCCGCAGTCCGACACATACATCGAGAAGGACACTTCGGTCAACGACGACATAGATCGGTTAAGACTTAGAGCCACCAGCTCCCTTTTGGAGAGAGAAGACGTGGTGATCGTGGCGAGCGTCTCCTGCATCTACGGGATCGGCTCTCCCCAGGATTGGAAGGAGCTTCTGCTATTCCTGGAGGTGGGGCAGGAAAAGGAGCGGGATAGAATCTTAAAGGAGCTGATAGACATCCACTATTCCCGCAACGACATTGAGTTTGCCCGGGGGACCTTTCGGGTCAGGGGGGATACCATCGAGGTCCATCCGGCTTATGAGGAGACCGCCATCCGGATACAGCTTTTCGGCGATACCGTGGAGAAGATCACGGTGATCGACACGCTGCGGGGGGAAATCCTGGAGGAAAAAAAGAAGGTAGCCATCTATCCGGCCAAACATTTCGTCACCACCTATCCCCAGCTGGAAATCGCCATCAAAAACATCGAACAGGAGTTGAAGGAGAGGCTGGTTTATTTCAGATCGCAGGGAAAGCTTTTGGAGGCGCAGAGACTGGAATCGCGCACCAAATTCGACCTGGAGATGATGCGGGAGATCGGCTACTGCACCGGGATCGAAAACTACTCTCGGCATCTCTCCGGAAGAAAACCGGGCGAGCGCCCATACGTGCTTTTAGATTTTTTCCCCAAGGATTTCCTGATGATCATCGATGAGTCCCACCAGACCATCCCCCAGATCCGGGGGATGTATGCCGGAGACCGGTCCCGAAAAGAGGTGCTGGTAGAATACGGCTTCCGGCTCCCCTCCGCCTTGGACAACCGGCCCCTGTTCTTCGACGAGTTTGAGTCTGTGATCAACCGGGTGATATTTGTCTCCGCCACGCCGGCGGAATTCGAGCTGAGGAAATGCAAAGGGGTGGTGGTGGAGCAACTGATCCGGCCCACCGGTTTGATCGACCCTCAGATCATAGTCAAGCCTTCAAAAAATCAGGTGGATGATCTTCTGGCGGAGATCCGCTTAAGGTCCCAGAGGAAGGAGAGGGTTCTGGTGACCACCCTGACCAAGAGGATGGCGGAGGATTTGGCGGATTATCTGGCTCAGATGAACGTGAAGGTGCGCTATCTTCATTCGGAGATCGATGCCATAGACCGGATGGAGATCTTGAGAGATTTAAGACTGGCGGAGTTCGACGTTCTGGTGGGGATCAACCTGCTCCGGGAAGGTTTGGATCTGCCGGAGGTCTCGCTGGTGGCGATCCTGGATGCGGACCGGGAGGGGTTTCTAAGATCGGAGACTTCCCTCATCCAAACTGCCGGCAGAGCCGCCAGGAACAAAGCCGGAGAGGTGATCATGTATGCCGACGAGATCACCGATTCCATGCGAAAAGCCATCCAAGAGACCAACCGCAGAAGAAAACTACAGGAGGAATACAACCAAAAGCACGGGATAATCCCGGAGAGCATCTATAAATCCAGAGAGGAGATACTCAAGACCACCGCCTTTGCCGATTCCCGCTCCGCTGCTCCTCCAAAAGAAGAGAAATTGGATTTCCTGGAGAAGCTCTCTTTGGAGGATCAGATCCGCGAGCTTTCGAAAGCGATGAAAAAGGCCGCTTCCGGTTTGGAATTTGAAAAAGCCGCCTTCTTCCGGGACCAGCTATCCCAGCTGATGGAAAAAGTGGGAAAAAGAAGACATCCGCCTGAATTTCTTAAGGAGAGGAAAAGATAAAACTCGCCCGCTTTTGGTTCCTCGCTCTATTAGTTGACGGGGGAGCAAAGGGTAGAGATAAAAGACGGAGAAGAAAAATGAAAAGTAAGTTATTTCCAACCATCCTGATCATTATCTTCTTATCATTATTGATCATGGGCTGCGAGAAAAGGAGCGTTAGTCCTAGTACAACCGATTGGGATGCGGTCAAATCGATCATCTCCCAGTATCCCGACATATTCGCCTCGGTCGTTTTCGGCACCGAAGCCGACACCTTGTTTTATCGGGAGATCACCTCGAGCAATCCAGACATAGAAGAGGGTACCATACATGAGGCGGATACCAATTATCTTTTTGATTATATCACCTTGAGCTGGGGGGACAGCCTTAAAGGATCCTTTCACTACCGCTTGAATGGAAAATCCTATCAGAAACCAATCAATTCCATCGCCTTGACCAACGCCTATTTTGAGAAATGGGGTGATAGCTCCGATCCCTACCGGGGCTGGCTGTTCAAGCAGGTCAGCGGAACGGTGATCAGCTCCGTGGGAACCACCAGGCACATTTACACGGTGAATATCCTCTCGGAAGGGGTAGACGTTACTTTAAGTGAGTCCTATTTATTGGGATTAGTGAAAAAAGACAGCACCCTAATATTCGATCAGGGAAAACCGGTGACTTTAATCCTTGACCTCCCTTCGGCAGACACCTCCGATTTTATATTTCTTTATATCAAAGAAGGCAATACATCGGAAAAAATCCCTTTCACCAATAACGGAGACGGGACTATGACCGCCAGCTGGACCACCACCACCGATCCTGATGCGGTGAATGGATACAAGCATGCCATAGTGGATGTGCTCAACCGGGAATCGGTGACCAATACCACCTACCAGTATGATTCCAAAGCATGGGGAATTCTCTACCGGATTAAATAGGGACTCAGAAATTAAGGGGTCAAGGATTCGAGGGGTCAAGCGGGGTAAGCATCAAAAAAGAAACTTCAGGGACTTGTAGTGAGGAGTGTGAAAAACAAGTCACTAATCCTCGGTTTTTATTATGATTTTATCTCTTCGAACTCACCGGTATTTCTGTTTTTCCTCACGTTATCCCAGTGGAAATATTTCCCGTTCATCGAGACATAGACTCCCGGGGGCAGAGTCTGAACGAATGCCAGAGCCGCACCCAAATTGAATAGACCGTCGGAGCTGCCGAACCTGTATGGGATCATGGCGCCGGTTAGCACCACCGTTTTGTCCTTTACCCCATACGCTAAAACTTTTGCGGTCTCCGCCATGGTATCGGTTCCGTGAGTTATCAGAATTCTGTCTTCCTTGGTGTTGTTTACATTGTGTAAGATGATCTGCCGGTCCGAATCGGTCATGGCCGTACTATCGATCATCATCAAAGTCCGGATGTCAAACTTCAATTTACATCGCCCCAGCTTCAGCATTTCCAAGACGTGGGTGTCTTTGAAAAAAAGCTCGCCGTTGAGCTCATTATACTCCTTGTCGAAAGTTCCGCCGGTTACGAAGATTCGAATGATCATGATTAGGTGTTAGGTTATAGGTTTAAGGTATAAGGTGTAGGTATTAAATGGAAAATTTGGCTTTGCCTTTCATAGATTGAGTTTGTTTGTAGTCGATTTCCGTTCTTCTTAATCAAATCCCCCCTCTGGCTTCCGTTACCCCAAAGAGCTGAGAGTTGATTTATATTAGCATTCAGAATACGAAAAAAGATGGATCAAAAATTTGAAACTAACAACCGGGGGGTGATCCGGATTTGAATAGATAGTTAATCAGGAAGACTACATCACCCACATCCAAGTCTTCGTCGCAGTTGGCGTCACCCCGCCACCAGGGACCGGGAGCGGAACCATTTTTGTATAGATAATTTATCAGATAAACCACGTCCCCGATATCCACCACTCCGTCTTCGTTGGCATCCCCCCGCGGGTAATCGATGGTCAGGTTTCTTAGAACGGAAACGCTGCTGGGGATACCGCTGTTTGTCACGACAATGTCCGGATCGGTGTCCCCGTCTATGTCCGAACAGAAAACGGAAAAGGGACGAAATCCAGCCGCATAGAGGATCACACCGCCAAAGGTTCCGTCCCCGTTATTCTTCAGTATGGTGATATCGTCGCCGTAATAATCCGCCAGGGTTAAATCCAAATCTCCATCCTTATCCAAATCCGAACAGAACACCGAAAAAGGATTCCGACCGGTCGTATAGACGACCTGCCCCTGAAAGGTCCCGTCCCCGTTGTTCCGCAAAACCGAAACATTATGACTCATATAATTTGCCACAGCTAAATCCAGATCGGTGTCTCCGTCCAAGTCCGCAGAGAATACAGAAACAGGATGATCACCCGCCCCATAGGTAACTGCACTCTGAAAGTTACCATCCCCATTGTTCTTGAAGATGGAGATATTGTCGACATTTGAATTCACCAGGACTAAGTCGAGATCGCCATCACTATCCAAGTCCGCACACAAGACAGAAATCGGACCCCATCCTGTCTCATAGTTGATCGCACTCTGAAAAGTTCCATCCCACTTGTTCCTCAAGATGGAAATGCTTCTATCAACAACGTTAGCCACCGCTAAGTCCGGATCACCATCCCCATCTAAATCAGCACAAGAAACAGACCAAGGGCCATCTCCTGTCCCATAGTTTACGGCTGGAGCGAATGGGATAGAATCAGGATTGCTTTGGATGATTTGGGCAAAAGAGGATGAGCTTACCAAAACCAAGATCACCAAAAATAATAGCTTTTTTGTCATTTCCTGTCTCCTTTTGACAATGATCGAATTATATATTTATAGTGCTATGTTAATCGGAAGGATCAATACTATTATAATGTTAAAGTAGGAAAAGTCAAGGGATATTGTAAGGAGTAAAGGGAAGGTTGGATTCAGATATCTTTGCAGCAGAGGACTGATTTCAGATGATGTTGCTCTTCAAACAACACTTCAGTAGATGAAAAGAAACAGTAGAGCTAACTATTTCACTATCAAAGGATTAATGTCGATTTTAAGGCGGGTGGATGAGGGGACTCGAACCCCCGACCACCAGGGCCACAACCTGGTGCTCTAACCAACTGAGCTACATCCACCGTGTTTAAATCGGTTCGTGGTTCATGGTTCGTAGCTTGTGGTAAAAACCTAAACTTAAAAGATCGTAAGGACAATTCATGAATTGCCTCTACAACTCAAATCTCGTTTCTCCAATCTATTATTACTATGCCGAAGTATATTCTCCTGCCCTGCCGATTACCGCCTGGGCTGCAGCCAGACGGGCAATGGGAACTCTATAGGGGGAACAGCTCACATAATCCAGTCCGGCGTGATGGCAGAAAACCACCGAATCGGGATCGCCGCCGTGTTCTCCGCAGATCCCCACCTTCAGATCCCTGCGGGCAGAGCGACCCTTTTTCACCCCCATCTCCACCAGTTGTCCCACACCTTTGGTATCTATGCTCACGAAAGGATCGCCGTCCAAGATGCCGTTTTCCACATAATACTTCAGAAACTTGCCGGCATCGTCCCGGGAAAACCCGAAGGTCATCTGGGTGAGATCGTTGGTGCCGAAGGAGAAGAATTCGGCTTCGGACGCTATCTCATCCGCCACCAGGCAGGCTCGGGGAAGCTCGATCATGGTCCCGACCAAGTATTTGACCTCCACCTTGTATTTCTTCATGGTCTCCTGAGCCACCCGCACCACCACATCCCTCTGGTTGTGGAACTCGTTGATGTGACCAACCAGCGGTATCATCACCTCGGGGACGACTTTTTTCCCGTGCCGGGCCAGCTCGCAGGCAGCCTCGAAGATGGCGCGGGCTTGCATGGCGGTTATCTCCGGATAAACGATCCCCAAGCGGCAGCCCCGGTGTCCCATCATCGGATTCATCTCGTGAAGTTCCTCCACCCGCGACAATAGTTTCTGTTTCTCCTCCAAAACAACCGGATCCGCATCTTCCTTGGTTTTCAAAGTAGCGATCTCCTCCACCAGTTCTTCCCGGTTGGGGAGAAACTCGTGCAAAGGAGGATCGAGTGTGCGAATGGTGACCGGAAATCCCTGCATAACTTCGAAGAGCGCTTTGAAATCGCTTTTCTGGAAGGGAAGAAGTTTGTCCAAAGCGGCTTGTCTTTCGGATGTGGTCTTCGCCAGGATCATCTCCTGCACTATGGGCAGTCTTTCCGGAGCGAAGAACATGTGCTCGGTCCGGCAGAGACCGATTCCCTGGGCGCCAAACTTGACCGCCTGCTCGGCATCCTTGGGGGTATCGGCATTGGTGCGCACTTTCAACCTTCTGGTCTGATCCGCCCACTTCATGAACTCGCCGAACTCACCGGTCAACTCCGGCTCGATGGTGGGAACGGTTCCCAGGATCACTTCGCCGGTGCTACCGTTCAGGGTAATCACGTCCCTCTCCCGGACTATATGTCCGTCCACCATGAACTGTTTCCGCTGCTCGTTGATCTTGATCGACTCGCTTCCCACTATACAGCATTTCCCCATCCCCCGGGCCACCACCGCCGCATGGCTGGTCATTCCACCCCGGGCAGTCAAGATCCCTTCCGCCACCGCCATCCCCTGAATGTCGTCCGGATTGGTCTCGTGTCGTACTAAGATAACTTTTTCCTTCTCCACTGCCCACCGTACCGCCTCCTCGGCGCTGAACACCACCTTCCCCACTGCCGCCCCCGGAGATGCTGCCAAGCCTCTGGCAATTACCGTAACCTGGGCTTTGGGATCGATCCGGCGGTGCAAAAGCTGGTTTAGCTGAATCGGCTCGATGCGCAAAAGCGCCTCCTCTTTGGTGATCAGCTTCTCTTTGACCATGTCTACCGCAATCTTAACCGCTGCCGGTGCGGTTCTTTTACCGGTACGGGTTTGAAGCAGGAACAATTTCGCCTGCTGTACCGTGAACTCGAAATCCTGCATGTCCTTGTAATGTTTCTCCAGCTTGGAGGTGATGGTTCTAAGCTCCTTATAGACTTTCGGCATCTCCCCCGCCAGCTCGGAGATCGGTCTGGGGGTCCTGATTCCCGCCACCACGTCCTCACCTTGAGCATTGGTTAGATATTCTCCGTAGAATTTGTTGTCTCCGGTGGACGGATTACGGGTGAAGCCCACACCGGTGGCGCAATCCTCCCCCATGTTGCCGAAGACCATTGCTTGAATGTTCACCGCGGTGCCCAAGTTGCCGGGGATTTTGTGTATTCTTCGGTAAGCGATGGCACGCGGGTTGTTCCATGATTTGAATACCGCCTCAATGGTCATCCAGAGTTGTTTGAAGGGGTCGGCAGGAAACTCCTCTCTGGTTTTTTCTTTTGCCTTGGCTTTGAATCCCTTCACCAGTTCCCTTAAATCTTCAGCCATAAGCGAAGTATCCTGTTTTATGTGTTTGGTATCCTTTTTACGCTGAAGAATGTGTTCGAACTCGGATTTATCGATCCCCAGAACCACGTTGCCGAACATCTGCACGAACCGCCGGTAGCTGTCGTAGACGAATCTTTCGTTTTTGGTCTTTTTTATCAATCCCTCCGCGGTTTTATCGTTCAACCCTAAATTCAACACCGTATCCATCATTCCTGGCATGGAGAATTTGGCTCCCGAGCGGACGGAAAGGAGCAGGGGGTTGGCGGGGTCTCCGAATTTCAAACCCATCGATTTCTCCACCCGGGCCAGATACTTTCTCACCTCTGCCTCGAATCCTTTGGGAAGTGTTAGATTATTTTCATAGAATGCCCGGCAGGTTTCGGTGGAGATGGTGAATCCCGGAGGAACCGGTGCACCGGCGTTGGTCATCTCTGCCAAACCCGCACCCTTGCCGCCGAGAATGTCTTTCATCTTTCCGTCTCCATCTGCTTTCCTGTCACCAAAATAGTATATGAATTTGCCCGGTTTTATGGTTATCTCTTTGGTTTTCTTGGACTTTACCTTAATAGTTTTACTGATTTTAATCTTTTTCTTGGCAACTGGCTTTGCCTTTTTGGACTTTTTAGACTTCTTTTTCATCGATTACATCCTCCTTTGAAGTTTCGAATTTCCTTATTATACGAGGCTTTAGGTAAAAAGCAAGGATTATTTTGGGAGGATAAGAGAAAGGAACTGTCAAATGATGGGACAGAACTGCAGTGAGCAAAGTGAATCTATTAAACAGACCACATATCAAGCTTACCGTTGCATCCGTTTAATCTCATTTGAGTCAATTAACTATTGACTAATCAACAAGAAGGTACTGGTCCAGCTTTGAAAAGGTAGTTTATTAGGAAAATTATATCCCCCACATCCACTATTCCGTCACAGGTAGCATCGCCAGCTAATTTCGGATAAGGAACCGGACCGGTTTTGAACAGATAGTTCAAAAGGTATACTATGTCTGCAATGTCGATGATCTTGTCATAATTGGGATCGCAATGGTGGATCAGAGAGTCCCCAAAAATAACGAACACTTTCCCGGTTAATGGACTCTTTCCAGGTGCTCCAATGAGCAAATCATCCAGGCCATCCCCATTGAAATCGCCCATAGCAAGTGCGCACCCCAGCAGGTCATAGTCCTGTTCACCTATTATGGTTATGCCATCGAAACCGGATTGAAGGAATATTTCTCCGGGGAGATTATCGCCTCCCAACACTAAAACCACTTTGCTCAAATGATAACCAAGCAGGTGTCCCCGACCAGAAAGCATATCCTTATATCCATCGCCATTGAAATCTCCGGTAGCGATAGCATTTCCCAGGATAGTGCTGTCAAGACCATATATGGAAACGTCAGACGTCGTATCCGCAAGATCGAACACCGGAGGAAGGAGGGTGTCACCATACAGCAAGTAAGCTTTACCGAAACCCGCCAGTGGCTCACCGATGACCAAATCGTTGAACCCGTCACCATTCACATCCCCTGCTCCCATGCCGGCACCGAAATAATACCCTCCATGCCCATAAATGCTCAGATCTGCTGAAGTCGAATCCAGGTTGATCCAGGCTGGCAGGATAGTGTCTCCGTAAATCGTCCATATGGTTGGACAGTATTGGGGATAACAGGATCCACTATACTTGATATCCGAAAATATGATGTCATCCCAGCCGTCGTTATTGATATCCATGGGACAAACAGAAGGCGTGGGTCCGATTGAATTCGTTACCCGGATATGCATATCCGGAAGCGTCGAGGAAAAATCAATCTGACGGGGCAGGTTTTCTGCTCCAAACTTCACCAACACCTCTACACCCTTGGGTGTTCCACCAAAGCCTGATGCTATCATAAGATCATCGAATCCATCCCCGTTGAAATCACCGCTGCCTACTGACGTAGCTAAACCATACAAAAATTCCACTCTTAGCAAACCGGGATATGTCGCTACATCGATCACCGGAGGTAAAGAGATATTCCCGTAGATAACATATGTAGCGTTCGTCTTACCGCTAAGTGTATAGATTATCAGATCCTGTATACCGTCTCCGTTGATGTCTCCAAAGGTGGCCAGTGGCTTTGAATAAGTAATCTGATATGTATATAATCCATCAATTCTTGCATCGGCTGAGTCTGTTCCCAAATCGAAATTCCCTGAAAGGGTGGCATTCCCATATATTATATAAACAGCCTCATTACAAATATCGGTCATCACCATATCATCAATCCCGTCGCCATTTATATCACCGGCTGCCACCACCGAGCCCAGCTGGCAGGAATTATTTTTCGGCAGTATTTCCATATCAGCGTTAATCACCCTCAGATCGAATACCTCCTCACAGAAAACTTGCCCAAATAGGAAGAAAACCATCATTAACCAGAATAAAATCGTTTTCTTATGCAATATGGATTCTCCTTCTTTAGAAATCTTCTCTACTCTAAGGACAATGGGGTACAGGTCCACTCTTGAAAAGGTAATTGATCAGAAAGACCACATCCGAAACATCAACCACGCTATCGCAATTGGCATCCCCCGACTCCAAGGGATCAGGTACCACTCCATTCTTATAGAGGTAATTGATTAGATGAACGACATCTCCGATATCTATAACTCCGTCATGGCTGGCGTCACCGGTAAGATAGGGTAGAACCGTGATATGACCACCCGAAAAAACTGGCAGTATGGCTGCACGATCTTCCGTCACCAGCATGGACTGGCTTCCATTACGCCAGCTCACCAGTTGAAAATCTGCTTCTCCGGCTGATAGCGGAGTGAGGACAATGTTTATGACCGGGTCCCTTCCGGGGGAAAGAGAAATCGACTCATATTCAGTCCGCCAGCCATAGAATTGGAACGTGTCCGGATTGACGCCATTGGCATTAGCATGACGGACATTGGCATTCCAAAAAATAGTATCCAGACGTTCAGTAAAATTGCTGTTGGCCAAATCAAATCTAAACACCGCTCCCCCATCCCACTCCAAGTTGATAGCCAGGCCGGTTAAAGGTTCGTCATTGACTATCCCGACCAGTATTGAAGACGTTATCCCTGCTATCAAAGTATCGGAGTCCACCCAGACCGTATCGGAAAGACCGGGATCGTGATAGAAAGAAGGATTAATAGTGCCGCAGGTGCAGGGAGAGGGTCCATTGAACATGAGAAAATCTACCAGATGGTTCAAATCTCGCATATCCAACCTGCGGTCGCAATTCAAGTCGAATCTTCCCGCTCTATCCAGCACCGGATAACCGGACCAAGGTTCATCATAGAAATATATCTTATGGTGCATCACCACATCCCCTACATTCACCTGGTCATCACGGCTGCAATCCCCCACCAGGTAATCGCAGGCAATATCGATCAAACCGGATGAAAATTGAGGGGTGAAAGTTCCCTGACTGACATCCGTCAACGACAATCCTCCTTGGGGCGAGGAAGACAAGGAATCAAGCAGTACCCCTCCTCCGAAATACAAGGTGAACCACAGATCACAGAATTTTCCTGTGCCAGAAGGAAGATGGTTTCCCGATGAGACAGAAAAAGACAAAAGAAGAGAATCAACCGTGAACGTATCCGAAGCGAAAACATAAGTCAACCGGTTATCCAAGATGGCTGAATCGGTTAAGCGACTGTCTGTATAAGAAACTGAGTCGAACTTTAACCAGCCGGAATAGCCATCGATCAAAAGCGGTATCACAACCGATGTAAGCTCCTCATCGTTGTACAAATACACCGGCATGGACGCTTCGGTGCCGATCTCTCCGGAAATGTTGTCTAAGCTTACGGTATCGGCTACTCCAGGGTCCTGAGCTTGGGATAATCCGAACAAGTTGAAAACTATGAATAAATAAATAATGAGAATTTTGCGGAACATGGCTTATCTCCTGAGATTATTGGTTTCTCTCAACCTGTGTGGAATGTCCTTCTGGATGGATAAATTACATTAATAATATATTCCGAATTTTGATATTGTCAATACCTATTCTGGTCAATTAAGAATAAAACTCTTTGACCGAAAATGAACTGGGAATGAAGGAATGCAAATTGCAGATAGCAGGATTATCAAATAATTCCGCTGTCGGAAAGCGTTTTGATCATTCTTTCCACGTGGGTGGCAGGCCAGAAGATGCGATCACATTGGGGACAATGCATGAAATTAACCTGGGTTTGGTAAACGTAGGGGTATAATCTGTCTTTGATTTTCTCCTTATCCACCTTTTCTAGCGTCTGATTGCAGATCAAACATCGGGAGAAAATTAGTTCCTTGGGGGTTTTGAGCTTGAAATGCTCCACCACCTGCTTGAGTTGTTCTAAGGGTCTTTCGTTCTCGATAAAGAGGATTCTCTCACCCGGTTTAAGCTTGAAGCGGGTAAGCTCCCTGTCCCGGCTCAGAACCACCCTATCGTCTTTTAGCGCTGTTTTGACCAGCTCCCCGTCTTCGATCGGATCGAAGAAAAGGGTGTCATATCCCAAGGTTCTGAGCCATTTGGTTAACTTCCCCAGATTATCGTCGCAGATGAATTTCATCATGTAACGTGGTATAATGCGTAGGGGTAAACTTTCAGGTAACTATACCACTGATTTAAGAATGGAATTTCGTTGGCGGGCTCTCCCGCCCGATGGCGGGATCTGCCTTTGGCATAACCAGCTTCGCCAACATCGGACGGGCATGGGTGCTAGTCCGACGGAACTTAATTCTTAACTAAACCGCACCAGCAAGCTGGTGCACTCCAAAATTAAAAATCCCTACAATCTAAACTGCATATCGTAAAGTCTCTTATATAATCCCCCTTGCTCAAGCAGACTCTTGTGATCGCCCATCTGGACGATTCTGCCATGTTCCAAGACCACGATCTTATCTACGTTTTGAATGGTGGACAATCTATGGGCGATGACGAACACGGTGCGTCCCTTCATCAGCCGGTCGATGGCTTCCTGTACCAAAGCCTCGGATTCCGAATCCAAAGAAGAGGTGGCTTCGTCGAAAATAAGAATGGGCGGATTCTTGAACAGAGCGCGAGCGATGGCTAATCTCTGCTTCTCTCCGCCGGAGAGCTTCACCCCCCGATCGCCGATTATGGTTTGATAACCTTCAGGTGTAGCCATGATGAAGCTGTGAGCATTAGCTGCCTTTGCTGCTTCATAAATCCGGCTCTCCGCTGCATTTTCATAACCGTAAGCGATGTTATTCCATACGGTGTCATTAAAGAGTATGGTCTCTTGAGTGACAATCCCCATCAGGTTTCGGAGAGATCCCAACTCGACTTTCCTTAAGTCGATTCCATCTATCTTGATCTCTCCTTTGATGGGATCATAGAACCGGATAAGCAGATCCATCAAAGTGGATTTTCCGGCGCCGGAGGGACCCACCAAAGCCACCACCTCACCCGCCTTGATTTCGAAGCTGATGTCGGAGAGAATCGGCTTTTCGCCATCATAGCTGAAAGAGACTCTGTCGAAAACGACATTTTTATCCAGAGATCCTTTCCTCACCGCATTCGGACGGTTTTTGATTTTGGGCTGGGTATCCAACACCTCGAAGATTCTTTTGGCTGCAGCTATCCCTTGTTGTATGTCGATGTTAAGATGACTTATGGATCGGATGGGCTGCATCAGCGAAAGCATGGCAAAAAGAAAAAGGAAAAACCGTCCCGGATCGAGGTTACCCGCCAGGATATCCTTTCCAGCAAACCATAGAAGTAAGACCGCTCCGAATACTCCCAAAATCTCGGTCAAAGGGGGACCCAAGGAGCCCACCCGGGTGAGCTTGACCATGGTTTTGAAATAATCCCTGCTGGTATCCACGAATTTTTTGATCTCGAATTTCTCCATGACGAACGCCTTGACCACGCGGATTCCGGAGATGGTCTCCTGCAGGACCGAGGTCATGCTCCCCATCTTCTCCTGGGTAATGACGCTGGACTTTCTCACCTTTTGGCCAAATTTACCAATTATTAAGATAGCTGGAGGAAAGAGGAGAAGTGCAATTATCGCTAATTTCCAGCTAGCCCAGAAGACCAGGAAGAGATAAATCAGCATCAGAAATCCTTGACGCAAAGCTTCGGCAAAACCATTCGCCACCGCTCCCCGGACTAAGGTGATGTCGTTGGTTATGCGCGAGATCAAAACCCCGGTTCTCTGCCCGTGGAAATACTCCAACGGTAACAGGTGAAAATGGGAGTAGAGTTTGTTCCGGATGTCCATGATCACCCCCTGTTCCACCCGCACGATCAGAAAACTCTGGATGTACCAGAAGAGATTCTTGATCAGAAAGATCAAAAAAACCAGCGCGCAGAACCGCCCCAAGGTCTCCAGCTGGGTCTTTCCCACGATGAACCGGTTGAATTTCTCCTTCACTGCCTGGGGTAGAAGCACCAACAGACTCTCTTTTCCCTTCTCCGGATTTTCCTTCTCTTCTAAGATGGGCTGGGAAATCTCCCCCGGCTTGGAGAAGACTATCTTGGTGAAGGGGACGATCATGGTGATGGAAAATCCGCTCATCCCCGCAAAAAGGAGCATGAAGAGCATGGAAATGATCAGATATTTCCGATGGGGTTTGAGATAACTTAACAGCCGGAAGTAATCTTTCATATAATCCATTGTCTCCCGCCCTGTACCGGACGGTGCAGGGCACAGTCCACCACTCTCCTCTCCCCTTCAGGGAGAGGAATAAGGTGAGGGGGTTTAAGTAGAATGCTGCAAATTCCTATGCAGCTTTGTCAACTTTTGAGAGGTAATCATCTCTTGAAATTCAATTTCTACCGTTTCTATTGGTATCGTTCCAATAGTCGCTTTCACAATTCTATGTATTTTCCCTTGCGGACCAAACTTTACCGGGTCGGAGTTCAAGAACAATGCCAAAGTTGGCGTTCCCATCGCAACGGAGAGGTGCATGGCTCCGGTATCCGGGGATATAAATATATTGCATCTTTTGATCAAAGCAGAGAGAGCGGGAAGAGGAAAAAGCTCCGAGATTATCTGGTTTCCCTTGGGATGAATTTGCTTTATAACACCCTTCTCCTCCGGCCCCCAGAGGAATATCACCTTGGCGTCGAATACATCCGCGATCCAGTTTGCCAACTTTTGGAAATTCTCCACCGACCATCTTTTCTCCCCTCTCCCTCCGATATGCATCCCCACCAGAAAATCCCCGGTTTCAACCCCTTTCTCCTTCAGATACTTCTCTATTTCGACTCTCCTCTGTAGATCGATTTCGACTGAAAGCCTCTCGGAGGGAAAATCCCCGACCAGGTAGCGCAGTAAATCCAGAAGCATCTCCGAAGCATGTTTGTCTATGCCGGACGGGGCGACTTCCAGATTCAAAAAGAGATGGCTCTGCGGCTTTTGGAAGCCGAGTCTGTATCGGGCGCCGGATAGGTACACCAGAAAAGTATTGTTAAAGGAGAAATTGCTTTCATCGCTGGCATCGAATGCCAACTCGAATTTCTCTTTTCTGATCTTCCGGATGAACCAGACTAAAGAAAGGGGATGAAAGATATACTGTTTCTTCTTGGCAACCAGTATCCGATCCACCAGGCTTGATTTGGAGAAAAGGGTATGGAATGTTTTGCTGGCCACGAACCAGATCCGGGCTTGGGGGAAGCGCTTTCTGAGGGCGGACAGAAGGGGGGTGGTCAAGATCAGATTGCCGATACGGTCATCCTGCCTGACTATCAGTATTTTCTTGATCGAGCCAAGATCGACGTCCCCCCGTTTTATCTTTTCCGACCGGATGAAAAGACTTAAAAGATAAAATAAAAGCTTTTTCCCGTATCCTTCTATTTTTTTTAGAAACATACGCCGCCTTTCATGCTTCAAAACTGATATTAATGCCATACGCTAGAAAAGTCAATAACTTTGTCCTTGGGGGGTGTGGATACCAAATACAAATCATACACTTTTGGGCGGACGCCCAACCGTCTGGTTGGTTAGAGAAAAAAGATAGGCAACCCCCAAGAGAGAAGATCTTTTTGAGATTGGAAACATACACTCTCCAGGAGTCTGC